>Ga0214543_1000223_pt1 | contig 86122 bp, 33 predicted proteins | sample CNSS2metaG_FD_160094 | JGI IMG/M metagenome (GOLD analysis project Ga0214543, IMG submission 160094) | Root nodule microbial communities from cowpea collected in UCLA plant growth center, Los Angeles, California, USA - CNSS2 | ecosystem: Host-associated > Plants > Roots > Nodule | place: USA...
ATATATATATATATATATATATATAACTAATATTTTTATAAGTTATTTGGGTAAGATATGAGGTGGTATTTGTTATTAAAATCTTAATCAATTTATCATACTATTTTGTATCTTAAATTTTATAGGAGATAAAAGTGATTTTTTAGGTTAAACGTTGTTCATAAGTAGAGCGAATTGGGTGTAAGTTGAAGCATTTGAATAATTTGGTATTCAAGTCTATAATTTTCAAGTGAGTTAGAGAGTGAAACTTTAGGAGTTATTTGAAGGGGGGGACATGAGTTCAGATGAAAATTAAAAGGAGTTAGATTAAACTCTATGGTATCTGGATGAGGAGACCTAACTATTTTAGTTGTTTGAACTGTTTTAATGGTTTCAACATTTTTTAACTTGTTTAAAGATGTTTTGTATCTTATTTGTGAAGATATAACAAAATTTGGTGAAAAAATTTTCTTTGATATGCATATATGGAATATTATCTTATGGTTATAATCTACATGTTTTAATTGGGTTGTGTGAGAACTTTGTATGGATAGAAGATTATTATTGTCATATTTATGCATGTGCATGTCTCTCAATACGAGGTGATAGATTATTATGGAAATTCACTTCGATAGATCGGGTAATGTCAAATATTTCTCAACATCTAACTAATTAGAACAAATATTAGAAAAATAAAATGTTGTGATAGAAACAAATCCATTGAAAACAATTATAAACAAAAATTACAAAATAAATTTGGTGCATATTTATTTTCCGACAATTGTTAGAACTTCGACAACCAATTAGTTTTTTCAATTTTCAAGAAAAATCCAAACAACCAACTCTTTTTATAATTTCTCAACAATTTATGTTATCTTTTGATATATTCTCATGTCACTGAATGAGATGCTCCAAACACCCGATATGTTACTTTCTGACTTAGGTGATTAAAGAAATAATAGTTAACTAAAACAACTCCAATAAAAGTTTTTGAAAAAATAAAGTCAACAATAGATCAATTAGAATTGGTAAGCTCAGAGCAAATATAGATTACAATGCTTCAAAGATTTTCAAAGAAATGACAAACTAAAATTAAAGGCGATTTGAAAGACAACACTCAAAAGAAAATCCCCAAAGAAAGGTTTTAGAATTGAGTAACAAAACAAAACAAAATGAAACACAAACACAACATAAAATTACAAATTTAATTTGAAACTAAATAAATGTGTCACTGAACACGAATTTAATCTAAAAAGTTCTCATTAAAGAGCATATGATTGTTTTATGTTTATATTTGCAAAATAGCATTGATTAATTGATTTGTTTTTCTTTTCTTTTGCTTGATTTCTTTTGTTTATAGACTTTGTCTTTGGCTTGTAGTTCAAGAAAACAACTCAATTGTTTTACTAATTCAATTTTAAAGTTCAATAAGCAATTGTGTTTTTCATTGTTGTAAAACAATTAAATTCAAACAATTAGCATCTTAACTAAGAATTTGTTAATGATCTAGTAGAAAATATGAACTAAAACACATGAAACAAAAGGAAAAGCTCACAGTTTTGATATTTTCGTTGAATTAAAAATAAAAAATATAACAACTAAAAGAATGTTGAACATACAAAAGGAATCAAACTTTGAAGATTCAAAAATCAAAATGTAAAATTTCTCATAAGAGTGTAAAAGACACTAAGACAAAAATCAAGGTAATCAAAGCAACACAAAAACATGATGACTCAAGAACACAGAAGAACTATGTTGGAGATAATAAAGGAGAGGTTTTCAATTTCTCCAAAGCTTATGAGAGAAGCTAGACTTCCAAATCCTAAGGATGTTTCCTTGTATAAGAAGTTCAAGGGAAAGTGTTCTTCTACGGTGATCTTTGGGAGATAAAAAGATTTGTAAACATAACTTCAAAGTGATTGCTTGCTGCACCCCATGTTTTCTTAATGCACCTTCATAGGCTTCCTGAAATTACCGTTTGAGCATTTATCCCCTTCCCTTCATCTCCTTTCTCCTACACCATCCTTACCCCAATGCTCCATGCTTCACCTTTCATCGACTTTTTTTGTATTTTGGAGTCCATGGGAAGTCGAATTTGTATAAATGGGTTCGTTATTTGTTTTTTTTTTTCAAAAATGGGTCAAGTCAGGGAGGAGGACGACATTGAAGGTGAAGTCGTCCTTCCCCCAACCAGTTTCTTTATTTTTTTTTATTTTTTAAAAGGTGATGTCGTCCTCTGGAAGAACGTTTTCTCTATTAGGAAAAAGTGAAGTTGTCCTCATACATGACGACTTCACTTTTTTTTCGTAATAAATGAATTTTGATTATTTTTTAGTTTAAACTTATTGGAAGAATAAAGAGTAAAAAAATAATAGAATAAAAATAAACATAAATTAATATATTTTAACATTGATTAATAATTAAAATATAACAATTAAGTTAGTAGAAAATCATATGTGTCCTCTAGTTCCACATGGAGGTCATCTTCTAGGTCTGGTTGGTCGTGTTGGTGGTTGTTCTTGGTGTGGTTCATCATGATCATCATCTTCATGTTGATGACTTTGAGAAAATTAGGGATGGTGAACCGTTGTTTGGGGAGTTTGAGAAGGCATTGGTGTTAGGAATCCAAGTGTGAGTCTAAGTCCCACATTGACCAGAAATGAGAAAGTAGAGCACTATATAAGAATAAAGACCCATAAACCTATTGCCTTAAGGTTTTGGGTTGAGAGTGGTGTCAGTGTCTTATGTGGTTGGGCTCAGGTCTCATTGGTGTTGTATCTCCCCAGTGATACCCCCTCTATAAAACCTGACAAGTGGTATCAGAGTCGATGGTTAAAACCGGCTCAGACGAGTGCAGTATGGTCCTAGTATCGAAAGTCTTCCTAGCAAAGGTCCCAAGTAAGGGTTCTAGGTAAAGCGTGTCCCGTTAAGAATAACGGCGGTACAGAAAAGGGCAGAAAAGGAGTACTCGTGTGTACCAATGTGGTTGAAGGGACTCACCCTTGAGGGGGAGATTGTTAGAAATTCAAGTGTGAGTCTAAGTCCCACATTGACCAGAAATGAGAAAGTAGAGCACTATATAAGAATAAAGATCCATAAACCCATTGCCTTAAGGTTTTGGGTTGAGAGTGGTGTCAGTGTCTTATGTGGTTAGGCTCAGATCTCATTGGTGTTGTATCTCCCCAGTGATACCCCCTCCTTATAAACCTAACAATTGGCGGAGGATAGAATGACATTGATGATGAAGATCCTGGATAATAGGCAGACGTTATGTGGTTAGGCTCAGATCTCATTGGTGTTGTATCTCCCCAGTGATACCCCCTCCTTATAAACCTAACAATTGGCGGAGGATAGAATGACATTGATGATGAAGATCCTGGATAATAGGCAGACGGTGGTGTCATGGCTGAAGTGCCAAACATTTGTGATGCACACCCATTCCAAATAACCTACTTATGTGAGAAAATCCATTCGTACACAACACTTTTTCAGCCATAATTTTTATTCTTTCTCCTTTGGTGAAACTTTAATACAATGGTTGATCCCTCTAGTCAATATTTTGATATTCTTTCTAAGTTTAGTGAAGATGAGATGGATACCATAGGTGAACCAGCTCCAAATAATTGTCAATACTCACAGTGGGATCAATCTCAGCAATATTCACAACCTAGTTCTTGGGCCCAACTACCCAACCAGTACACAGTCCCTACAATGGCTTGGGGTCATCAAGTCAAAGTGGCTCCTCAAGTCACACTTCCTTTCAAACTTCAATTCTAGTGAGTGAACAACAACTAAGTATCGACATGTGTTTCGACACAAAGGAGTCGACAGTGTCATATATAAAGCAATACCATATTGATAATGGTTTTAGATTTGTGGTTCTTGAGAGCAAATCTGATAAATATATATATATATATATATATATATATATATATATATATATATATATATATATATATATATATATATATATGTCAATGTATCAACTACAAAAAAGGTTGTCCATGGCGTTTACGAGCTTCTTATAGCAAGCGTAGTTTCAAATGGGAAATAAGGAAGATTGACGTTTCACACACATGTTTGTCAACCATGCAACCTGCAGATCATGTCTATCTTGATTCCAACCAAATTGGTTATATTGTCATGAACTCCGTAAAGGAAAACCCTTCCATACCTATCAAAAGTTTGATAACCGAAATAAAAAATCATTTAGGATATTCAATTTCATACGACAAAGCTTGGAATGGTAAGCAAAAGGCACTTGCTAAGGAGTTTGGAGATTGGGAAGAGTCTTACAATGAACTTCCACGATGGTATCAAGTTGTACAAGAAAGTAACCTCGTCACAATAATTCAATGCACAGGACCTCCTATAGTTGTCAATGGTCAACCTGATCGTTCTTACTATATTATGGAACGAGTATTTTGGTCTTTTGGACCATGCATCCAATGGTTTAATTATTGCAAGCCTGTTCTCCAAGTAGATAGGACATTTCTCACAGGTAGATATCAAGGAACATTGTTAACAGCGCTCGCTCAAGATGGGTCATGTAATATATTCCCTTTGACCTTCGCGATAGTGGAAGGAGAAACAAAGGAGGCCTTAATCTGGTTTTTTCAACTCTTAAGGGAGTACGTGACACCACAATCAAATCTCTATTTGATAACGGACAGGGGGAAAGGCATATTGGCAGCACTATAATCTGAAGAAGTGGAATGGAAAGCAAATGGTCTGCAATCAGTATACTGCATACACCATATTGCTTCAAACTTCAATAAAAAGTTCAAGAATCACGAGTTGAAAAGCCGGTTAAAGAATATGGGTAATAATTTTTTTTTTCATTCACCATATTATCTCTTTATCGAAAATGGTATTCATAAATTAAACTAACTAATATAATTGCTGATAGCTTACGAAGTTAAACAATCCTTATTGGATGCAAAATTGGCGGCATTGAAATCCCATTCACCCGAAGTGGCAGCTTAGATTGATAGAATATTACTACAAAAGTGGACTCAGGCCTACGATGGGGGTAGTAGATTCGGACACATGACAACAAATCTAGCAGAATGTATGAATTCTGTTTTAAAAAAAGCTCGTTCATTACCAATTTGTGTTTTAATTAAAGTAACATTTGAAAGGACCGCAACATGGTTTGTTGAGAGAGGGGTTAAGGTAGACTCCATGTTACGAGCAGGCCACCAGTATCCTGAGGAAATTAATGATATTATTAGAAAAAATCAACAAGTTGGAATGTGTCAAGCCCGTCGATATTCAAGAGAAAATAATGAATTTGAAGTTCAAGAGATGTTTTCTCCACATGATCACTGCCTACAAATGTCTATTACGGTTAAATTAAATGATTGGTGGTGTGATTGTGGTCACTTTCAAGCTCTTCGACTGCCTTGTCATCACGTAATAGTTGTGTGCTCTTTCTCCCATGTAGATCTAACCTCATACATTCATCCAGTTTATAGCCTCTACAACATCAACAAAGCATATGAAGTACAATTTCATCCGGTTAAGAATAAAGAATATTAGTCCACATACATCGGACCAAATTTCATTCCAGATCCAAACATGCATCGTAGGGTACGGGAAAGACCACCAACTAATAGAATCCATAATGAAATGGATCAATCAAATTCCAACAGACGAAGTAAATGTTCATATTGTAGAAATAAAGGACATGATAAGGGAAATTGTCCTTATCGTCAGTAATTTATTGCTTTATCCAATTTTAATTTATTTTATTATATAATTTTATATTATCTAATCTATTTTATTAAGTTAATTTATTGTACGAATAAAAATAATTACAAATACAATCAATATAATTTTTATAACTAAAAAATTTGTAAAAAAAATAATTATAAATTCAAAAACACATTGATAACCGATAAATTAAAAAAAAGACAAATAACGAAAACTGAAAAATTAAAAAAAAGTTCAAAACAAAAAACAAAACAAAAAATCAAAACGGTTAACTTAAAAAAAAGGAAAAAATAATCTGAAATATTTAAAAAATAATAATGAAAAATAAAAATTTTTAAAAAAAATTAAAAATGATTAAAACCGAAAAGTTAAAAAAAAATAAAAAATAAAGTCATCATATTACAAGAACTTTACTTTTCAATCAAACATAGGTCGTTCTTAAAACCAATAACATTACTTTAAAAAAAAAAAAAAAAAAAAAAAGCAAAACAGTCTGGGAAAGGACAGAGGACGACCTCAGCATGAAAGTCGTCTTTCCCAACAAAGACTTGACGACCAACTTAAAAAAAAAATAAAACTTAACAGATCCTTTTTTACCAATTTCTGATCAAAGGAACCTTGAAATAAAAAAAAAAAAAAAAAAAAAGAAAAAAGCCTTTCATCTTCTTCTTGTACGAGCTTCACCCCAATACTCCATGCTTCACTTACTTTCCTTATTCCAAGATGCGCGGCAAAAAACCATTCATGGTGTCGCCACTAACCTTCACTCACGTGTGCATGACACGCGTGCCACTTCTTCTAGGTCTCTCAATAGGAATCCAGACAATGTCAAAAGAATAGAAAAATAACCACTACAGTAGATACCAAGTAAATACCAATTTTAGTTCTTCTTCTACCTTTGCGCCATGTGAGTGTGGCTCTCCTCCATGAGAGCCATGGAAATAGGGATTGGAAGAGACAGAGAAGAGATGAAGACGTCAGAAGAGGAGGATGCATTAAAATAAAACACTATGGTGGATTCTACGAATATACATAATGAAACGTAAAATTTACTTAGAATCTGGAATGTACATTTACATTATGATAGTATAATCTGAAATATAATTTGCATCTTTTAAATTTATATTACCAATTGTATAATTTAATTTATAAATTTTTTATTACAGATAATATAATTTGAACTTAAATTGTACAATTCAAAATATAATTTATATTTTGGATTGTCATGTAAATTTATATTACAGATAATATAATTTGAGACATAAATTTACATTATAAATTATATAATTTGAGATGTAAATTAAAATTTCTATTTTATATGATCTAAAATGTGTAAAATTAATATTTTGAAATATTTTCAAAATATCTACTATAATTAAAACATGATAAAAATCTTACATCATCATTTTCTATTAGTTTCATCATGGGTATAATTGAAATATTAGAAAATACGAGGGGTGCAGGAAAAGTCCCCCCAACTAAAATTAACTTGCTTTCTTTGCTATGTACTGCCTTCCATGCTTCCTTGGGCCTTAAAAAGAGATCTTTGGCCTGTTATGAGACAAATTCTTTTTGCACCCTATAATTCATCTTGTGCCTGCATATATCTAAAATTTCTAAATTTATTTTTCAATTTATAACTTTTTAATTTTAGTTATGGATTGTATTATCCCGAGATGTTTTAAATTATATAATTTATAACGTTAAACATCAATATTTTTTACTTTAAAATTATAAAATTTATAATTTATAATATACAATATGGACAACAAAATAAAATAAAATAAAATAAAATAAATATACATTGTTGGCGTGTCAAAATGGACACATGGCATGGCAATTATCTAAAGGTGAGTGTAGACATGTCAAAGTGAGCCAACCTGGGGTTGACTCACCACGAATCGGGTTGAATATGAGTGAACCCAACCCAGCTCACTTTATGAGCCATAAATTTTGTAACCAAGCTCAACCCACCACGGGTTGGTGGGTTAAGTGGGTTGGCTTACCAACTCACCTAAAAAAAATATTTATTTATTGGTTTAATTATGCCTTTGGTCCCCATTTTGGAGTCAAAATCTCAAAATGGTACCCAAATTTTTAAAAGTCTCAAATTGGTCCATTTTTTTGTTAAAACGTCTCATGTTTGCCCTTTCCGTTAAGTCAAGGATAACGCCGTTAGAGGGAGTGCCACGTGTCAGTTCCTCGATTTTTAAATTTTTTTATTATTTTTTTTTAAATTTTTTATTTTTTATTTTTATTTAAAAAAATAAAAAAATTGCCACATGTCAAGCTGTCATCATACCACATGGCAGTGACAGAGTGACGTGGCAGTGACAGTATTACGCCACGTGTCATTTCCTTAGTCTCAATTTGGTCCCATATAGTCTAAGAAAGCATCCCTAATATTACAAATTTTTTGTCATGCTATTCAACAAAATATAAATAAAAAAACTATACAGTTTTTACATGCTAATTTAGAAAAATTTGTTTATAAGACAGTTACTTGAGTAATTTACTATAAAGATTATAGTTAAAGATTAAAATATCAACATATATAACTTGACAATCAAATTAATTAAACATTCAAACTATTCAAATATAATTAAGCAACATTGTAGCATTTAAAAATATGAAATTGTGAACAAATATAATAGGAGTAGTAAATAATTATTATAAAAAGTAAAAGAAAATTTTAAAAAATTAAAAAAAAAATTGTAAAAAAATGTTGGTGGGTTAAGTGGGCCAACCCACCTTCAACCCGGTTTGAACCCGTTTAACCCGTGGGTTAAATAAGCCGAATTGAGTTCAACCCACTTTCGAAAAAGTTGAATTTTTCTCAACCTAACCCGGTTCGAACCTGTGGTGAGCCGGATTGGCTCACGGGTTGAAACTCATTTTGACATCTCTAGGTGAGTGAGAAGAGTTCAAAAGTTATTGGGACACCCAGGGTTTGTGAAATAATAAAATTGGATTACTCCAGCATTTAGAATTTGTTGCAGAGTTATATTATTCTTATGGATAATGATACTTTATCTCACTTTTTTTATCCACTTTTAATTTATTATTCTCATTATCCTTAAATCATCACATCACATCACTACAAAAAATTAAAATAGATTATCTAAAAATGATGAGAGTGGTAGGTTAAAAGTGGATCAGAAAATGAGTTAAAATATTATTTTCTTATTGTTATTTTGTTGCCTGCACGTTGGGATTAATGTTCAATATGTTCATTGTTTGATCAGCCGTAGACATTATAATTCTATCACTTCTATTTTATTTTGTATGCTTTCAAACAAAGCTAATATCTTATTTTTTTTATAAGTGAGTTATGAATGTCTTTGTTTATACTAATTTGCGTTTATTCAAGAGGAGTGATTTGTACATCAGTTATAGATTTTAGTACTTTTTTAAAATAAAGAAAAAGATAATTCATCACATTAAAATTATTTTATTGTCCTTATATTTAACAATTTAATTTACTTATATTTATTATTTTCTTTTATATATATATATATATATATATATATATTATAATAATTATACATATATATTTAATTACTATTTTAAAAAATTTTAATAATAATTATTATTATAATAACTAGTATTATATCATAATAATTATTATATATATATATATATATATATATATAATTATTATAATTTATATATATATATATAATATCTTTTGTAATTATATAAAATAAAATAAATTTAAATAAATGTGAAGATATAAATTAAATAATCTATATTATAAATTATTTTAAGTTATAATTGAGAATAATAATAATTTATTTGAAGTTATTAATATAATTTTTCCAATTTTAAATAACATTTTTAATTATTTTTAATATCATTTTTTCTATTTACATTGAAGTGCAAAATGGTAATTATACAATTTTCTCTATTTAAAATTATAATTTATTAAATTTTATCAATCACATTATACACAAATCTTGATAATTTTTCTAATGATATTCATTCAATTTATACCATATTTTCCTTAATCTAAACAATCTTATTTTTATCTATAGATCAACTCAAATCAATACAAATTCATTCTTTCAAATTCATATCTCAATCCAAACACAAGATTAAAGTGTCTATAAAACATTATAAACACAAGTCCCACCAAATTAAAGTGTCTATAACAGAGAACAAATAATAATTTTTAATTTAAACTAGTCATACTTAGATTTTTAATTTATTTGAATGTAACAGTAATAATAAAAAGACTCAAAAAAAGCCGTGGAAGGTGAAGGTGAAAGGAATAATGAGGGCAGTAGGAAAAGTGTTAGACAAAGAAAAAAGAATTTTATATTCAAAGATTTTGTACTGGAAGGAGGTTAGAGCGAGGTATATGTGATTTCCTTCTGAAATTCTCTCTTCTCTCTTCTGGTTTTTCCAAAATTCTTCTACTTTGTCTTTTCTAAATCATGCTTCTGTCATTTCAGGTTATATGCTGCAGAATAAGGGATTGCTGTTCTTTTCCTTAATTTCTATTTCTATTAGGTGCAAGTGTATCTACCTACAAGATAGAAACTCTTTTTAATACAATAAAATCTCTCGTTATATTTTGGGAGTTTCTTTCACTGTTGCAAGTACATGCAATAATCAAATGGATAATAATTATTTAACTCACTTTTTCTTTTATCTATTTTTAACTTACTACTTCAATCATTTTTTAATTATTTATTTTAAACTTTGTTTAGTAATATGATGTGATAATTTAAAGATAATTGGAGTGAGAAGGTTAAAAATGAGTCAAAATATTATTGTTCCAATCAAATTCGAAATACTCTATATTTTAAAAAGATTTGACTTTCATTAAAGATATAAAAATATAACGTACACTTTTACGGACTTTTGTTTTCTAGTTAATAATTATTTAAAGAATTAAATATATTTAAATTTTTTTAATTTTCAATAAAAACTTAAATCAGTCTCTTTTTAAAATTTTGAAATTTAAAAATATATGAATTTATTCCTTTTAATTAAATTTTTTTAAATTTATTTGAGATTTTGTACTAATTTAGTCATTCATCTTAAAAAATGTAGATTTAGTCATTTTAACTAAATTTTGTCAAATTTATTTAACATTTCAAACACATTTTTCATAAATTTTTTTAACGTTTCAAGTACATTTCTCAATTAATATTGAAGTCAAGATGTGTTAAACAAGATAAATAAATCAAATTGTATTACAAAACGTGTTTAAAACATCAAATAAATTAATAAAATTAATTAAAATAATTAAATTCATGAATTTTAAAAATTAACAAACTAAATTAGACCAAAATTTAAAAAGAAAAAAAATTAACATATTTAACACTTAACATATTTAACCCTTATTGTCTTTAGTTTTTCTTGAAATATCGAATTTGAGTTCCAGACTATACAATAAAAATAAAAATGCACGAAAGAATATTAAAAAAGAACTAAATATTGATGATCGAATAAACAATCATGAAAGAGATGCTCAGTAGAAATTTTGTTAATAAATATTCTGCTACTAAATTTCAGAAAAAATGTCTTGAAGCTTGGTGGACAAATTACTGAGCATTAATGGAATCCATGTAAATATTATTATTCACAGTGCAACATTGTTTATTTACATCAGAATGTATAATTCAAATCTTATATAGTTAGTTGCAGCTGATTCATATATTCCATTCCTTCCACTTTACTTTTTCTTCTGCATTTTGGTCAAATTTTTCATTGAATTACATAGAAGACCACGTAGAAGAACCACTCCCCTTCCTCTTCAGATCACTCGATTCTTTCAGCAAATCAAATGATGTGAATGAACGTGGAGGAACTGTCACATTCAAGTCCTTCCCAACATTCTGAAGTCCACTCTTAATTGGCACCACCTAGTTCCATAATACAACAATCAACAAAAACATAAGCTAATGTTCTCACATGGTTCCTAAATAGCCATAACAAATTTCTTGGTCTAGATTCTCTACTAGATCTCTTGATCTCTTGATGCTGCTCTCAACTGAGCATTAACAATACACTGATGTTGATATTTTAAAACATCAAAATCCATGAGTATATTTTGAATGTACAACACAAGAACAAAGAAAAATCTAGTAAAAAATCCAAATTTCAAATTTCCATCCCTGTCGTGTCTTCAAAATATACTTGATGTAAATTGATTTTGATGTTTTCAAATATATCAAAACAATTTTTAATACACCAAAAATCACTTTATTTTGAAGATACACAGTTCATGCAAGGAGTTACAATAGTAGTGTAATAAACTGAACAATATTCAGAAGGGTAAATTAAAAGATTGGAGAGAGTGAAGGTTGTTGAGGGTACCTTCTTTGGCTGTGAGAAGGAGTTTTCATCCATTACATTTCCAGAAGTAAGCACAGTCTTTGTTGATCCAGATAACTGCAATGAATTTGGTTCTAGTCCATCAATAGAGATCTTCAGGTTCACTGCGCTCGTGCCAAAGTTCACAACCTGCAAAAGTAAGTGATTCCCAGTGATGACAGTGCTAATGAAAAAATTTCCAATAAAAAATGTGATTAAGAGTGACTCATGCAAAAAAAACTTGTGTTACCTTTATTCGTATATAATTTTTGTTATCTACAGAACTTTGAAATGTTATTGCTGATGCAAGGACTGAATTGGAGGAGGAATTCGATTGAAGTGATGAACTTAGAAGTGTTGCTCCACTTGACTCTGAGAAAAATAATTGCACCCAATAGCTAGGAGTTCCATAGACCTGATAAGAGTTGAACACAATTGCATCTGGGTTCCACCTAATCACACAAATACAACTACTCAGAATATTTAGAGCAATGAAATCCTCTGAAACCACCTTTTCTTTATTTTTGTATACATTTAGGTGGAATAAATTTGTTCTTCAAGCAATTGTTTAGCTGAACAAAAAAATGTTAATGATCTGCTTCTCCACCCTTTTAGCAAAATGGTTCCGTTCGTAACAGAGTTATCAGTTTACAACCATGTCTCCTTGGAGAAATCAACAAATTTTTTTTGTCTATTTTGTGGTGGAATCTTTTCATAAACTTCTACCCAGAAAAGAACATAGTGCACAGTAACATTAGACCAAAGGGCAAACAAGATGAAAAAATAATAGAAATTTCATGGTAAAATCATTAGAAATTACCTCCTGTCATTGGCATTAACAAAAAGTGGAGCATAGCTGACCATTTCAATAACATCACTGCACCAGAAAGTAAAAAATGAAAATGGTGAATACTACTAACTAACTATCAAGTGCACTGGATCAGAAACTCAGATTTCATAATGCTACAAACCAAGAATAGGGAATGAAAAGAAAGATTTCAATGTTTTGCAGATTTGGTTTGGGAAAAAGTGTAAGATTTCAAGCTTGACTGTTGTATAAAATAACATAACATCCAAAGTTTATTATGGAAAATTATAATAAGAAGTCTCAGTAAACCTGTTCTTTTCGAGTCCAATAAGGAACCCGGCTTCAGCTAGGGCTGCAAGAAGGCTTCCAGTTCCAGCATCTTTTCCAGTCACAGCATACTCACTTACAAATGCCTGTAAAAGTGTCCAAAATAGATTGAGTACAAATGGAAATGCCGATAACTAATTAAAGAGAAGTGTTTGATAGAGATCATAAAACCTTTGGACCATTTCGTGATGTGCGGTCAAATGTGTTAGCTCTAGAAAACATGTCATTCGCATTTGTATAAACCTAAGAATAGAAACAAAGTATATGAGAGATCAATGTTTTTTTACATCAAGTTAAGAATCCTATCGCATCACTATACAGGTTATAATTCTAACTAGATTAGCATTACAACATATGCAGCATTCTTGACATTATTATTCAAAAAGAAAGGGAAATACAAAAGAGATTGTGTGAAGGGATTTGTAATGAAAGATATGTTTGAAGACATTACATGATAATCATACATATCAGCTGGATGATCTAAAGCCCGAGAAGAACCATCACAATTTGAGATAATTTGGATATCTGGATAAGCAGTTCTTATTGCATGATAGAATTTCAGGTAGTTTCCTGGCAGTCAAAGATGTAGCATAAAGGGAAAAGGCATCAGATTACTCTGTTTCAATTAGAATCTGCATATATCATATATTAATGATAAATTCAACAGCAGCATTTGCCCCTCTTGGCATACATAAATGATGCAGTGTCATTGCATGCTAACAATGAAAATGTTACTTTTGCTTAGGATAGAATGAACAAGAAAAATATGCATACCTCGATATTTCGGTTTTCCACAATCTTCATTCCCAACAGCAACATATCTAAGGTCAAATGGCTCAGGATGTCCCATAGCAGCTCTAAGGGAACCCCATTTTGAAGTGGGATCACCTCTTGCGAACTCAATTCCATCAAGGGCTTCCTACAATCAAAATTTCAAGACTTTTTTACATACTTTTGAGTCAAGTTTCTTTCAAAAAGAATGGAAAAAATAACTAATAAGAGAGGGAATGGGAGTACAAGAGTGTGATAACATACTTGCACAAGAGGTAAAACCGCAGATGTATCAACTTCATCATTATGGCTGACACCTAAACCAAATATTCAATTAGAAAACAGAGACAATTTTTTCCTTTCTCCTTGTTAGTAAGAAACTCAGTGGATGTTTGGTTTAACTATTTTGATGAAAATAGTAGGTTATTTTTGGCAGCTTATTGAGAGGACTTTTGAAAAGATGGAGATTAACAAAGATAAACATAAAATTACCATTGTTAAATACCCATATCGGTATAGCACCCAAGTCCTCTGCAAGCTGCTCAACAATAACAACAACAACAACAACATCATCATCATTTACCGATGTAGCAACAACAATAACTTGGCTTGGATACAATATATGAAAATCAGCACTTACTTGTAGAAACTCAAAATAACCAAGTCCATCATCAGTCCAGTACATCCAAACATCACCAAAGTGCCCAGGTCTTTCCTCCCATGGTCCAACAGTTGCCTTCCATCGAAATGCATTTCTTAACCATTCTCCTTCAACGAAACAGCCACCTAATGCAATGTAATGAAAAACAGCATTCCTAGATGTTACTTCTGTGCAAACTTTAGTAAAATGGAATGCGACATTGTCAAATGATGCTTACTCACACTAGAATATGCACTAAAGAAAGTAAGTAAATAAAACATCTTATTAGACTCAAAAAGGTATACCATTATAACCAAACAAATTCCGTTTCTCACTTTCCTCTTACTTTTTTAACCTTTCAATTAAGCACACCTTCATTCAAGTATACTCATTTTGGAGATGTAAAACTATAGTGCACAAAACACAGAACAAAAGTAATGTTTAAGTTGTTTCATGTGTGTAAGACAAATTCTACTTGAAATTTCTCACTCTGAACCACAGTGTGCTTACCTGGAAATCTGATAAATTTGGGTTTCAAAGCTGAAAGCATTTCAAAAAGTTCAGTTCGGAAACCATGTCCCTGCACCATAAGAAAAGGATACAAATTAATTACTTTAATATGCACACAACTCTTTCAGGGTCTAAGATATATTTAATCTGCTAAAGGTAAATGATTTAAGGATGTAACACAACCTTATATGTGTCCTGTGGCATAGCAGACACTTGGTCCAACCATATCACACCTTTGGTGTTCGTCGTTAATTGGAGTCTTGAGTTATGATCTGTTGCTTTGGCAACCAATAAAGTCTCCACCTTTGTCCAGCTTGAAAAATCAGCAGCAGTACCCCTGAAAGATCAGTATCAGTATCACTCATTATGGTAATTTATGAAATTAAAACTACAGCACATAAAGTCTCTGTAGCACAAAAATTGGTTCTCACGTGATTGTAGATGAAGCCAGGTTCCCTACACCATTTGTTCCAATCAAAGAAACTGTTAGATTAAGTGATTCGGTTGAACGAACATAAAAGATCACTTTGTATTTCTTCCCCTGCTCAATATTCTGAAAGAAGATCAAAGTAGTAAATATTTTACTTTTAGTCTCAGTCATGAAAAATACAAAAATCTCAATGAATGTATCAATATAAGGATATCATATCACAGAATTTGCAACCAAACAATTGAAATTAAATAGCAGTTTAGACTTCAAGACTACAATTTATGTTGTTCAGTCTTTTGTTGAAATATTTGCATTTATGATCAATTTGATGGAAGGGTATGAATTAGCCTCACCATGCCCCAGAAACCAGGGTTATAAACACCAACACCTTCATTTGGGCAGATGTTGTCACCTTCACTGTCACATAACACCTCCAATCGAAGTGCAACCTTGTTACGGTCAAAGCACGAGGTACGGTCAGTTTCAACGATTATTGATGATTCATTTCCAATGATTGTCCAAGGATCAATATTAGAAGGAGTGTTAGGTCCCCCAGCTTCAAATCCTAAAACAAGAATTCATAATAATTAAGCTATAGTTTAAAATAGTGACCTAACTATAACAGTACAACAAAGTAAACAGCAGAACCGTACTATGCTTGTGCATCTCAACATGTTGTTGTTTTTACAGAACGGGTTTCACTGGGGAGATACAACACCAGTGACACCTAAGCCGAACCATATAAGACATTGACACCACTCTCAACCAAAAACTTTAAGACAATGGGTTTATGCGTCTTCATCTTTATATAGCGCTCTACTCTCTCATTTCTAGCCAATAGGAAACTTAGACTCACACTTGGATTCCTAACAACCTCTCCCTCAAGTATGGGTCCCTTCATCTACATTGATACACGGGACTCGAAACCCTTGCCAGGAAGACTTTCAATACGGTCACCAAGACTAACCATTGGCTCTAATACCACTTGTTGGATTTACAGAAGGAGTTTTATTTGGGGATACAACACCAATAAGACCTGAGCCCAACTACATAGGGCATTGACATCATTCTCAACCCAAAACCTTATAGGTCTTCATCCTTATATAGCGCTCTACTTTCTCTTTTCTAACCTTTTTCTAGGTTTTTTAGTCAATCTGAGACTTAGACTCATACTTTGATTCACACTTTGATTCCTAACACATGTAACTGGCATGAAAATACCCAAAAAAAAACTAGAGAAACCTTCTACTACTGCTATTGTCAATAAAAAAGTGTGAAGAATATGAAAATGACCTCTGTTACTGACAAGCTCAGCCCATAATCCCCCAGCTCCTGCATGATTGATCTCCTGAAGAGAAATTCAAGAATCTGGTCATTTCTGATATTTTCATGTGAGGCATCATCAAATTGAACGCAGAGTTTAAGGTACAATCCCATAATTCTAACATGAATGCATTTGATTAATTATTTCATATCACATCTTCATGCTTATCTCTTACGGTTCATGCATAGCACATGTTCTATCTAGTCAATTTAAAAAGAATATGCCAACGAGTTGAACAAATAAATAACAACCAATGAGTGCTAGAAACCAGACCTCAAAGAATATGCCAAAAAGTGTCTCTGGTATTGGTCTTCCAGTTGCATCAGAAGCATCTACTACTAGAGTTGTTCTCAGATCAGCATGTCTTCTAGTAGCAAAGCATTGGAAGACAAGGCAAAGCACTATGAACAATTGGAGCAGAGAAACATTGCACAAGGCCTTCAATGAACCCATTCTTCACAACATTCAATCTTATCTACAAACTCAGTAATGGAAACCAAACAGATACTTAGATTATAAAGGAGGAAAGGGAATAAAAAAATCAGAACAATAAATGACAGGTAGATAAAGGACAAAAAGAAAAGAAACACGTTTACTGTCACCACCGCTTGACCCTGCAACATGACAATAACAATAATGAAGTAAGGAAAAGAAATACTATTTCATTGACTGCATGGAATTGTTCCAGTCAACTTTATCCCAAAAATCCGAAATCTAGGAATTTGGTTAATTTATCACAAACAACACAAAAAGAAAACAAAAAAAGAATTTAGTAAATCACATTTGAAAAGTAAGTCCTGAACTCGAATTTCAGGTTAAGAATGCAATTATTACCATGCCTTACCTCACATACTGTTTGAATTAAAATAATGTCCAAAAATTCAAAATTAACAGTGAATTATTGCAGGTAGCTGCACCCATGCCATGTTTACTAATAACAGCAACAAATAATCCACAGATTATGAAACAGGTCTCACCCATAACACGATCAAGTTATAAGAAAAAAACAAAAAGACGATCGTTAACAAGAAAAAGGGTCACTAATTCACTGATGGGAGAGCTAAAAACACTCACGATTATGCTTGATCGAAAGAAAAGGTAAAGTGGAATGTACAAGGTGTTAAAGAAAAGGTGTGGTTGATCTGAATCTGCTAGTGTTTTACTTCTCTTTATAGAGAAAGATTGGATCAGTGAGAGTGAAGCGAAAGGGATGATGCAAATATCTTCAGTAGGTATTTTTGCCTTCGCTTCCACGGTTGAAAGAGGAACTGTGTTGTCTTCAACACAGAGACACTTGTGAGTGGTGAATCGATTTGTGTTAAGATTTTCTTCTGTTCGGTGTGCGGGACCCACCTCAGTGTGCCGTTCTAGCATCATTGCGTGGCGTAACCACATAACAGACAACCTCAATTTTTATCATCTATTTTGTTTTATTCTGTTAGTTGATACAATTTTTTTTTATTCTATCCTTTGCAGCAGAGTTTATCCACTCATAGAAACATGTCACTGTAGCAGTTTTTTCAATAAAAGTTAAACAATAAAGAATAACATAAAATCATTATTAATAGTATAGCAATAATGTCATAACTTAGGTGTACACATATATATAATTACTTGTGGATTTGGGTAATGAGTAGCTGAACAAAGTATGAAAAAACATTAGATATGATTTAGACACATATATGGTTATAGTTTGTATCTGATTTCGGGTCTTACAACAACTTTATTGATACTTTTATAGTTTTAAAGTATTTTTTACATTTATTATTCACTTTAACTAGTTTCCTACCCGCGTAATTAATTAATAGAATATATTGATTAAAATTATAATAATGATATTTTAGATTACAATGATTATATTATTTGTGGTTTAATTAAATGATGATTTTTTTATTTTATATAATTTGTTTTAAAGTTTGAACATACGAACAGTGATTTTATTGTAATTAATGTTTTCTTACTTTAATTCACTTATATACTTTGACAAAATAATTTTTAACAAATATAATTTAATATATTACTTTGATGTTATTCGTTTTAAAATTAGTTTTTTAAAATAAATTATGGTAAAGTTACATTTAGCATGTGAAATAGTAATTTTACTTTCTATTTTATTTTATTCAGAGGGGCTTTTTTTAATAATTTTGTTTTCTCAAATTCATTTATCATTAAATAGCTCGTATATTATTATTATTATATTTGAAATCGTTAGTTTTTTTACATAAATTTTAGGTTTAATTAAAATTTAAATTTTTCATAAATTTTAAATATTTTTAATTAAATTTTTATTAAAAATATTATTATATTGAGTGTTTGAAATTTTTATATATTTTAATTAAGTTTTTACCATTTAATTTGGTTGTCGTTCAGAGTAAAAAGAGTGTATCGTCTCATTATTTATGTGTTTTTATACAGAAAATAAAAACATGACTTAATTAAGTTTTAAGATTCATGCTTTGATTTATTTTTTTTATTTTAATAAAATTGTATATAACAATAAATGATTAATGAATTTTGGAATATCAATTGAGATATTAAAATTCATAATAATTTTTTGCATCAACTTATTTGGTAAGTTTTAAGTTTCTCTTAAGTTTAAGTATTTTTTATTTAGTTTCAATTTTAAAAATTATGTTTTCAAAATTTTTATATTTTCAATTAAATCTCTATATTTTCCATTAAATCTCTATCATTTGATTTTTCTCATCAACTAGGATGACATGATTGGTTTTTTTTTTTCATTGTCATTGCTTATATATTTCTGCATAGTAAATAAGAATGACTTAATGTTAGTGAAAAACCAACACGGCAAATGCACCGGTCGCACATAGCAAGTAATAAGTATTTTATCGTTCTCTCTCAAGGGACTTGTGCAACGCATGACAACTCTCGCAATTCACGACTCAATTAGACACAAAGTTCACACAAACACAATGAAAACTTTTTTTGTATTTTATGATACGGTTGGTGTGCAACAAGAAATTAACATAGTGTATTTACAATTTGTCAATATTAGACTTCAACCATTTCATTCTCATACATTCTAAATGATCCAAATTCCATATTCATGTTAAAATCAATTCACAAGAATACTCAAATCCTATTCCTAGAGCCTTTGAGCCTATGATTACTCATCAAGTTTCAGTTACTTGAATCCTCAATAAGTGAAATCATGCATTAGTTTCAAGAATCTAAGATTACTAATGAACCAAGTTCTATTCCTAGATACAAACATTCATTAGGTATTTAATTTCAAATCTAGATTCTAAAGATGTTTCCCAACACCTCAAGAATCACAAATCAAGCATGGAAACAATCCACATCAAGTATTAAGCATGGAAATCAAATACTAACATGAATTGGAAAAACATATAAATTAACAACACAATTTTACACAACAATTAAATGTTTTACATCTAATCTCAACAAATAGAAATTGCTCTCCATGGTGGAGAACCTAGGGTTTTACAAAATTTAAGAATGGGGAAGAAATTGGAACCATAAAGTAGAAACAATCTCTCTCCCAAGGTTCTTGAATACTGCTCATGGTTCAATTGCGCCTCCCATTCGTATCTCCGCCTTCAACTTCGTAGCCCTTCATCCTCTCCAACCCAAAAGGGGTAAAACATCCATGGATGAAGAAGGAGACCCAAGAAGGAGAAGGGAGAGTTTTCCAACACCCCTAATAGCCTCAAAGAGTCTCTCCCAAGCACCTAAGGTGTTTCTATTCGTGAAAAATGAGGAATTCCCTAATACTCTCGTAGAAACATGATTAAATAACCATATTCGCGTATTGGGGTCGATATTGTCGCCCAGCGAGGCCTAAAATCGACGTTTTCAGACATGTAACTCGCTGGGCGATCCATATTTTCGTCCAGCGACTCAAATACTGCAGTTCTGGTCTGTCATTTTCGCCCAGCGAGCCACCAGATCGCCCAGCGAGTGACCCTAGCGCCCAATGGTTGCTTTTTGACCTTCCAAGGGTGGTCCAAGACAGTATATACATATATGTGAGTCCTTTCTCCATGTTTGCAGTGCTGGACTTGATCTTGGTGCCCCTCAACATGATTATTTGTGTAAAAGTCAATCTTTCCAATCCAATCATGCTTGCTTGAGTTTTAGCTTGTTTTCCTCCACCAGAATTGCTTCCTATTGTTTTATTTCACACACTCATAATAGATATTAGAAGTAAAAAAGTATAAAACAACTAAATACGAAACAATGCAAAAACAACATAAACTAGAGGATTAAACAAGATAAAAGTTATGTAGGAGTTGATTTTATTCGCGAAACTTAACATCAATAAAAGGTAGAAAACAATGTTATCACTTAATTAAGTTTAATTCTCTTATAAATTTGAGTATTTTTCAATTTAACTTCTATTCAAAATTTTAGTTCTATTGATTTTTCAAAAATTTTATATTTTTCAATTAAATCTCTATCATCAATTGAGATTATGTTACCGTTTGATTATGCAATCTCAAATAGAATACAATGAACTTGGAAAATAAGAAATGTGAAGTTTTGGAATCCTAATTGCTTTTCCAAAATGCCATGGTTTCATGTCTCACATAGTTGATTTTATTTTTGTTTTAGTATTAAATTTATAAAATTAAATAATGACTTTTTTAATCAAGAATAATCATGAAGGAACTAGATATTTTGCACCAATACTTGAGTGTCTACTTTAGATAGTAAAAAAATTTGGTAAACTTGCAAACCAGGTTTGTTTTCTTGTTCTTTAAAAGCTTTTGGTTGATTCATATATATTTTTTCTTTTAGTTTCATGAAGAAAAACAATTTTTACATCCAATTGCTCAAGATGTAAATTAAATCTAGTACACATGATCGAAATCATTTTCATTGTTGTTAATCTAACAATTGGCAAGAATATCTAACTTAAGGCATTGTCTTCTTTTTTCGGTAGATCCATTTATTACCATTCTAGAACTATATTGTTCCACTTGATCATTATCAGATTTTTTGATTATATAGACTCATCTTCAACCAATAGTTTTTTTCACCTTTTGGAAGTTCAACAAGTTTCCATATCTTACTTCTATTAAGATCTTCTATTTCTTCTAACATTATCATTATCCATAGTGAAGCATCTGAATGGCTCATAAGCTCTTGAAAAATTGAATGTTATCATTCTTCATTTAGAAGAAAATATGTATCATGACTTGTCATAACATATTCTAAGTGTCAACATGGTTTAACTTTCTCATGTTGATCGTCAAAGTCCATCATTACTAACCTAATTTGGTTCTTTATGTTCCTCTTGATTATTTTCATCTCATTTGATCTTATAGACCCATTGTCAACCAATGTTTTTTCAACCTTTTAGAAGTTTGACAAGTTTTCATATCGTATTTATGATCAGAATCTTTATTTTTTTTTATCCATCCATAGAAAAGCCTCTGAACCATCCATAACTTGAAAGGTTGAAGGCTCCCCTTCTTCATTTAGAAGACAATGTGTATCATGACTTGCCACACCATATTATGAGTATCATGATGATTTAACTTTTTCTCATAGTGATTGTCAGAGTTCTTCGTTACTAACATAATTTGGGTCTTGTTTTAACTTAAAAGAATCATATAAAGGCTTATTTGTTCTTTATACAACATTGGTATCTTTTGTAAAGTTGTCATTTTTTTCTCTTTTTTTATTTTTTTATTTTTTTGGAAAAAAAAACCTACATCTCTACTAACAACAACCTTGTGAGCAGAATACATCACTAGATTTTAAATCCAACTTTGCTTTTCCTTATGAGTTATACATCACTAGGACAACCAAAATACACGTAAGGAAGGATAATAAGATAGTTTGTCTTTTAATACCTCTATTAGAGTCTTCAAACCAATAGTTGTTGATTGTGAATGGTTTATCACATAACATGTCATTTTAACTACTACTAAAAAGGATTTGGTTTCTCTGTTGTTCTCAACCAGCTCATATTTTATTTAATAGAGTTATATTCATTTTCTCTACCACACTATTCTCCTCCACTATATTTTTTTAAGAAATTAATTATTTTCATTTTTTAAAGCTCTATTCGTTCTTTTAGGTCCTTAATTATTTGTTTGTAAGTCATTCACATGCCATACATAGTGCATACAATACCATTATACATTTTTACTTAAACAATACTAGATCCAACAATCTTTAAGGCACTATCATTTTCCATGAACACATATCCACCTAAGATAGCTTTATATGTTTATGATCGATTTTTGTGTGTATGATCTTTAAGGCACTATCATTTTCCATGAACACATATTCAAGAAAGAAAGGGTCAAAAGGAAATAAATTTAATAAAAATTAAATCACAATAAATAAATACATGATACCTCTTATTTAAGTTGTGTAGGTCGTTCCTTCATGTCATAAAATTCATCAATGATAGAATTTGTATCAAACTTTAGCTATCTTTTTCTCAATGTAGGTAATAAAAAAAATAGCTAGAAATTCATTTTTCATCCTGTTTCGAAGTCTATTTTTCACAATCTTCATAGCTGAAAAAGATCTTTCAATTATAGTAGTTGAAACAATTAGAGTTAATACCAATCAAAACAAACGATCAAGCAATGGATAAGTCAAATTTTTTTTTTTTGTTTTCACCAATCATTGACAATGCTAAAAAATTGATGATAAATTTCTCATTTCAAAATGAAATAGAACATCAAGTTCATATATTCTAAGATGCAACTTTTCCTATTTTGTAAAATTAGGATAACACTTTATTGTCAATTCATAAATTTTATCCACATTGAATGATTTGTAAAGCCCTTTTGGATCTAGAGTTGCACTCAAAGTTCACAAAATCTACTTTTAAATTCCTGTAATGGGTATCAAGTGTAGCAATGAACAAATTCATACGATAATAATGTTCAATTCTAATGTTAACAACTTTTTTTCGAGCTCAACCTCGTCTAGGAATATACAAGGTAGTCATCTTAAGAGTATTTATTTCATGTTTCTCACAAAATGATATAACTTCCTTAAAAAAAAACTCTCTTAGCCCGATTTCTTCATTCTTTGAATCAAAGTTTTTGTTGTGGAAACCACATATATTGCATTCAGTATATCTTGATTCTTACATTCACAAGTAATTACCAATGTATCTCTCATAAAATGAAGCAAAAAATGAATTCAAAAGAAGTGAAATTATCATAAGCACTACTAAGAAGTTTTGACTTTTGTTTTAATATATATAACTTATCTTTTCTTAAAGAAGAGGTCAGGACCACACCTGCCCCTGTAGATCCGTCCTTGTCTGTGTGAAGTCATGTATCAAGTTGCATCTGATTCCACTATTTTTTTTACCGTGTAACTATTTTCAATCATTAAAGTTTATTACCATTTTTCTAATTAGAATATGAGGCTCTTAAAACGTAACTTTCTAAAGTTCATGCTTCGAAGTTCTTTCCTCCACCTTTTCCATAAACAATATTTCTTTGCATGTCGTATCTAGCCATAATGCTTTGTTTAAGTAAAACAAGTTGTACACATTATTTTATTTTAAGAACTTTATATTAAATAGTAGTGAATATAATATATATATATATATATATATATATATATATAAGTAATTAAATGAAATAGTACAAATTTTACGTATTTTATATTTTTAATTAATTTTATAATACAACACAAAAGTAAGATTTTTAGGTTAAATATGTTTTTAGTTTTTAAATTTGGATGCAAAATTAAAATTCGTTCATGTTTCAAATTTTAATACATTTTAGTTTCTAACTTACAAAATGAATGGATAAATCATTTTTTGTGTTAAATGGCACTGTAGGCTAATATTTGAGTTGAAATATGTCAAATAATATAAATAGCTCAAACTTTAACCTGTGTTTTACATGACCAAAAACAAATATTACGCAATTGGGTTAAAAGAATTACATCTATTAATTTTTAAAGTTTTGAGGGTCAAACGGTACCAAAATTTGAGATAGAGACAAATTTCAATTTTGTATCCAATTTAGGAAAAAAAATGTATTTAACCCTATTTTTTTTATATCATCAAAGTTATTTAAAAAAATTATTTTAATTAAAGAAAATATTTAAAATTTAATATAATTTTTAATAAGTTATTTAGTATATTTCTTTCAATTCTTCCTTTTCAAATAATTTTTCATAAGTTATTTATTCCATTTTACCCGTTCAAATAAATTTTAGCATATGATAAAAATAAAAATAAAGATATAATTAAAAACAAACATGTCGTCTTAATTTAGGATTAAGATAGAAAAAGAAATAATGAAGAAAAGAAACTGAATGAGAGATAATATTTTAAACCGTGTACACTTCAATTTGTTTGTCGGTGGATATTAATTGCAATAGCAGCAATTAAATGACATCAATATTTCTTTTTTCAAAATAATTATTATCGATATTGGAGATGGCTTAATCCAAGCATAATACTAACTAATCTAGTTATTGGTCGTGATTATTCGCTAAATAAAAAGAGATTGGATTGCCTATGTTTTAGAATGTTTGTATTAAGTTAACATTATCGTCTATCTCAGATTAAATTACACCCGAGACCATCACTTTATTAAATCTATGGAAAAGGTTAGAACTATAAAAATAATAAAGGATGATTTTTCAGAACATTGAAGGATATAAAGAACTTTAATAAAGTAGGTTGATTGTTCGACTTTCCCATAATTAAATTCTTCATTGAATATAAAATAATTGTTATTTTTTAAAATTAAAAATAGAGAATGTCATATTAATCAAATAAGTTTTAATTAATTTGTTTTAGAATCTGACTGATTTCACTATATTGGATTAAGATTCATATTTTAGTTATTTCAAACGTATATGATTAAACTCCTTTTGTTTTTTCTTTTTCATTAAGAAAATCAGTGTTTTAAAGTCTAAATTAACTACGCTGGCATCAACTAATTCATTTGTTTTTCGCTTGTTCCAAAAATTTTACAAATGAAAATTTACAAACACTTTCCTTGTTCTAAACGTAAATAAGTTAAATGTTTTATGATACTACAAACATTTGTATGTGAAGATTCGCTTATTCAAATTTAGTCAAACTTATATGAATTTTAATTAAAGATCAAGATTGAATTATAACAAGTGTTCTAAGAGAGTCTTGAAAGCCTAAATCAAAATCTTAAGAAGAACTGAAAAACTAATATATTTTGATTTAATTAAAGGAATGACTCGTTACTTACATAACATCTCAGAATCCACTAAAACGTGATTATCTAATATCCTCTTTTTGTTGGTCTCTGCCTCCTTTTTGTAACCTTGCAAATTACATTGATAGATTCTAGGAAGATCATCAAGCGAAAATCAAACAAATCACAATTGAATGTCAATGAAGAATACTCAACGATCATAAAGAACAACAGTAAAAAAAAAATATAGTAAGAACAAATCAAGAAGTGTAGACAAATACAAGAACAGAAAAAAAATACAAACAAGAGAAACACACAAAGTACAAAAAAAAAAATACATGAGAGAAAAGTGATTGATCTCATAAAGTAAAATCCATAGTCCTGTATTGTCAGAGTAAAGATGTGTAAAAACCATTGTAATATTCTTCAAAAATTGTGAAGATGACCCTTGTAAGTTTTGATTATAGACTTTGTATTTGAAAATATTTGTCGTTGTTCATTTTAAAAGTTCTTTATCTTAAAGGAAGATTAAGAAGATATGTTTGTAGAGTTTGAACTTGTAATACATGGAAATGTTAAACTCGTGTGTAATGATTTACACTCATGTCACTTGAAGAGGTTGACACACACGATAAGATTGATACTCATAATCTAAAGAGATCTATGTACTCGTTGTGATGAGATTGGTATATTTGATAAGTGAAATATCTTAAACATAATAATTAAGAAACTATATATAGCATTGGTATTTGAGGTGGACGACCGATATAAATTTTGTGTATGCTTATTCTTTAATTCATATATTTTATATTGTTCGTACATGCGTGAAAATATAAATTAATGTCTACATACTCTATTGATAACCTATTAGAACAAATATGAAGTATCAACTCTAAAATAGAATTTAAGAAATCTCTAAAATGTGTAATAATAAATAAGAAAAATTCAATGAGAATTGAATGAATACTTTCTCTAATACTATACGTAAAATAAAAAAAAAATATATATATATATATATATATATATATATAATATGTTTTATTACTTAAAAATAATTAATTATTTTATCAAAAAAATAATATCTTAAATATATTAGAGTAGAGATATAATATAATTCAATAATAAATTATTATATATAAAATATTATTTATAAATATTTTAAAGTTATATCATAATGTTTAAGAAAGGAGGGTAGTGATGATGTGTTACTTAATTTTATTTTAATATTTTTTTTATTATTATAACAGGTTAACATTGAGACAATAATTTAATAACAATATCCTTAGAATACATTTACATAATTATGTAACCCAATAAACTATCAATTAAAAGCTAATATAAAGAGAAAATTGAGACAATAACTTGACGGTATCATATATATGAATTAAGGCTTACTGCCCCAATCTTAATAACTTCCGCCTCCAATCCAGCATTTCCTTCGATATGTTTAGGAAAGGAGTCACCAAATTAACAACGATAACATAAACAGAAGAAGAAGAAAAAAAAAATACAGGCCATATGATATAAAGGTCTATTGAATTTTTGAAAGGTAGAGATCTCTTTGAATACACTTGAGTGATGCAGGATTGACATGCATGAAGAAGTAGTTGCCAGCAAAAAGATCACCGAAATGAACTTGTCCATCCTTGAACCTTTTCAACACTTTGGCATACGAAACCCTAACGGAAGAAACCAACCTGGGTCTTCTTCTCCACAGTTTTCTCAAGCTTGAGATTTTGAGTCTGAACCTTCTCCTAATGGGAACCCTTTTGAACCTGAACCTGCTCCATGGCTTCTCACTCACTCTGTCCCTTTCTTCATCGGAACCCTTTTCGTGTCTCAGCTTTTGGTAACGAAGTTTGGTGAGAGGAAGCAGTTGGAGGGAAGCCATGGTGGGTTTTTTGGGACTGAAACAATTCATTGCAGAAAGAAACAATGAAAGGAAATGATGAGAGAGTTTAAGAGGATTAGTTGGTTTTCTAATGTGAATCTGATATGACAGATGAAGGTGGAAAGATGGACTGAAAGTGGCCACACGAACCAAGGTCACACGCTAGAAAAGATGTTGTGTGCATTAAATACTGCGTGAGACAGTTGGTGAGTGTACCTATATTTTATTGTGCAATAAATTTCTCTGTTGACGTGTGCTACAAAATCTGGATTAATTATGTTTTTTTCTTTTACATTATAAAGATATAATTTGTTTTGAATTAAATTATAAAATATTTAACTTTTTAATTTTTTGAAAGTTAATATAAAAGATTTTTTTATATGTGAAATTAAAATATTTACTAAATTTTATAATGAAATAAAATATAATATGCACACGTCATAAGAGAATGTTTCTTGTTAATGTAAATTATAGTTACTAAATACTTACAGTTTAATTTAAGAATTAAATATATTTTTTTATAATAGTTTAAAAGAAATAACGTACATGTTTATTTATCTTATCTAACTCAGCTCAATGGATTATTGCATCTCAAGAAAATCGAATAGGTTGAACAAATTTACAGAAATGGAAAAAAAAAATCTGAATGTTTTACCTACATTAATCTCATCTTCGGTCCCTTTCAGTTTCCTAAAGAATTTGTTTTTTTATTTCATTTTTTTCACTCACTTCTCTTCTTTTACAATCGAAACTTTATCCAAATTATTCGTTAATTGATATTGTATTTTTTATTTTATTTTTAATATTATTGTCACTATTACATACTCACTTTTTTTATTAAATAGTTTTAATATTTTAGACTTATAATATTTATTATCGTAATACACCTAGTGTTGCTTGTTTATTCTCATTACACTAAATATATTTTTAATCTCTAAATTCAATTATAATTTATTTATATTGTTTTATAAGTTTATGTCAGATATCATTGTTACGAAGATTTTATTAAAAATAAATAAATAAACAAGAAAACATTATTAAAAAAAAGAAAATAAACAAGAAAACATGGGACTATAAAAAATTTATGATAAAATACATCACATACATAAGCAAAAAATATTAATAATAAAAAATTAAAAAATATACATAGATAGAAAAAAAGTAAACCAAAGCAACACACCAGCAGAAAATTAAAGGTCATTATTCAAATTCCTCAACATTTTAAACTCTCTCACAATCCACAAGAAACCCTTAAAACTTATTATAACTTGTTAAGAAATCCTCGCTTTGGAAGATTCAATATTAACTCTTTTTGGCCTATCCCAACTAGGTTTCCTTATAGTTTGGACGGACTCATCATCTTCCTCATAATTAACTCATATTTTCCTTATAGTTATAGTTTGAACTTTGTGGTTTCTAGATTGGTCTCTAGATAATTAATTACAGACTAATTTAGTGACCAGTTCATTTGATGCCCAAAACCTAGGTAGTTAATGTTAGCGACCAATTTAGAGACCAATTCATAATAGAAACTATTTTAGTTACTAATTTAGAAATTAATTATAATTTTTTAAAACTAGTTTGGTTACCAATAATTTTTAGTTTACAAATTAATATATAAATTTGTCACTATAGTGACTAATTATTTTGTGTCACTAAATTTGGTCATTATTTAAGGTTTTTTTGTAGTGATAGAAAATCCAAGCATAACACAATTTGGCTTAGGCTGTGACATAGCAACTATATTCAACACAAGCTCCCCCGTAGGATCAACTATAGGTTCCACCATAGGATCATCATAGGATCAACCATAGGCTCCAAAACAAACTCCATAATAGGCTACAAAATAGGTTGAACAACAACCTCCATAGGCTTTAAAACCAAATCTAGAGAGCCATTATTCCCATTTTGGGTACAAACCACCTTATGATGATAAAGTTGTGTGTTTTTTACTCTTTTCTCTCCACCAAAAATTACATTGGTATCTTGTTGTAAATGTATACAATTAGATAGATTATGACCAATCATTTTACAATTTGAACAAAAATGAGGAAATTTCTGACACTCCACATCAGTAATAAACGCAAATTCCAACCTTTCCACCAAAATTTGATTAGGCAAATAAGATAACAAATCAACATCAACCAAGACACGTGCAAAGAAACCTCAAGACTTATTCTTAAGGGTGTGTTAATACTATACGCAATTGAAAAAATCGCTTTTGACTTCCAATATTCCAAAGGAAGGTCGTGTATGCGCACCCAACATTAGATTTGAATGAGCTTTATAGAAGTCAAAACAAAATTTTTAGTCCAAGAAAAAACCACAAAGGATTTTGGGAGATAAATTTCAAAGTTCAACAACCAAAACTGTTCTCATGTCCTCAAGCGTAGAAAAAGCAAATTCATAGAACCTTTTGCCAAGGGGAATCACTTTCCAATGATCCCAAATATTTTGAGGCCACATCAAGCTTCTTACAAAGATCTAAATATATAAGAGGTTTACCACCTTTATGTTAATAAAATACGTCCATGCAAATGATTTTTGCACTCCTCTAAACCAGCAAGACAAACTTCTTCAACAATCTACACCAAGAGCATATCTCCCTTCATGCAAGGAGAGGTAATTATGATAAAGGAATATCACAAACATTATTAAGAACATAGGCAAGCATACATTTTTGTGTCCACACGTTGGAAGAATATTTAGATGAATGGGGTTTTTCTTGTTCCTGATCTTATCAGCAACCCTAAGGGATATGAAACCCCGAAGAATAAGACAAACATATCCCTTAAACCAACATCGTTCCTTCATCATTTCCAAATATTTGGTCTCCAAACTTAAAAAATAAATGGATATAGTCATTTTAACTTAAAGACGTCAATTTTTCTTTTATGTATTAAACGATGTTCCAGGATGACATTTGAGATAGGAAGTGTCAAATGATATAAACAGGTCAAATGTCATCCTCAAACATCGTTTAACATGTCAAAAAGATGACTATATGTATTCATTTTTAAAGTTTGCGACCAAATTGTATCAAAATTTTGGACAAGAACGAAATCTAATTTTACGTCCAAATTTGAAGATTAAAAACATATTTAACCCTTTCATTAAATAATGGTATCAAAATTTGAACATTTATATAGAATGTATTTAATTAAAAAAATAAAAATTCACACAAATTCTAGTATCGTGTATATGTATATATTGTATATATGCATGGTTTTCTTAAGATGATTTAATATTTTTATGGCTTAAATACACATTTGGTCCATATTTTGTTGTGCTTGTTCAATTTGGTCATCATTTCCGTTTTATGTTCAATTATGTTCTCATTTTCATCAAATTTTGGTCAATTTGGTCATTTTTACTAACAGTGTTTAAATTATTAACGTTTTTTAACAATGCGTACCACATGTCAGATCATGTTTTTTTTTTAATTTTTTTTTAATTTTTTTAAATTTAAAAAATAAAATTGTCCACGTATCAAGTCATAATTGCGCCATGTGTTAATGTTAGTGTCATATGTCAATTTGTGATCGTATTATTTCTTTTTGTTAAATTCATTCCCTATATTTGTTAGTTTTGTTCAATTTAATCCATATATCCGTTATTTTTGTTCATTTTAGTCCTAAATTTGGTTAAAAAAATTCAAAAAAATTCAAAAAAAGAATTCTGAATAACCACGAAGTGACGCGTGGCAGTCACTGTTCATGGTTGTTAATGATTTAAACGGTGTTAGCAAAAAATGACTCAATGGAACAAAATTGATGAAAATTTGAACCTATTTAAACATAAAACAAAAATTATGACTTATTTGACAAAATTTAACGAAAATTGGGACCAAAAAGGTATTTTAACCTATAAATTATTTCAGGTTATTATTGAGAATATTAATAAATTATTTTAGGTTATTAATGATAATATCAATAAATTATATTTGTCTAATTTTAAATAACAATTTTAATTCATTTTAATATCATTTTTCCTATTTACATTGAAGGGTAAAATGGTAATCATACAATTTAATCTATTAAAAAAAATTATTAAATTTTACTAATTACATCGTACACACATTTTCACAAGCTTCCCGCTTATATCCACTTAAATCATGTTATCTTTCACTTAATCCAAACAACATCATCTTCAATTTTCACCTACAAATCAACTCAAATCAATGCAAATCTACTCTCCAAATCCACGCCACACTCCAAACACAACATTAGAGTGTATTCACTTGTGAAAATTGATTTGAGGGAGATGGAAAATATGAATTTGAGTGGATTATAGAATGAAGTTTTGTGTTGTTCTCTTTAAGGGATTTAGAGGTGAAAGTAAATGGATTTAGAAGTAAATTTTGTAAAAGTTTGTGAGTAATTTAATTGATTTGATAGATTAAAATTAAATTTAATGTATAAAAACAAAATTGCCAAATGCCCTTAATTTTGAAAATAATTTAAAATTATAATTAAAAAAGTTAGATTCATTTTATTAAAAAAATATTAAAATGACTAAATTATAATAACATATTTTAATAAAAAATTAAAATATTGTGTAATACCACAAAAAGATGTTCATGAATTAAATTGAATTAAGAAAACTAAAAATGAAGTGAGGACATAATTATAATCTCACTTATATCACCTTCAAATCTTCTTTTCTGATAACCGATTGAAAAATGAAGTACTCTCCCTATTCTTTCCTTTACTCCCTTTCTCAAATCCATAAAAATAAACAAGTGTATTACCTCCCTCCGAAAAATTGTTCTCTCTTCCCAGTACAGCCTTAGTGCTAAAACTAAGTGAGCTTGATATGCTTTGCTATAATCATGCATTATCAAGCTGCAGTGAATTTGTGTGAACAATTTCGAACTAATGGAGTTATTTTGTTTGATAATTTTTTATTGGATCTTGAGTTCTTCTGCTAAGAATTGGTGAGTTCTTATTTAATGTTTATGATACTTATCTGGTTCATCTCACAGCAAATATCTGGACTATTTAAAATCATAAAAGATCTTAAACAAATCCTATATTAAAATAGTGATTATATATATATATTATAAACAAGATTTCTTTTATATATATATATATATTTTATTATTATATAACTTTTTAAATTAAATAATTATTTATAGTAAAATTATAAAAATTACTTATATTTATTATTATTATAATAATAATAATATTTATATTATTTTGTGCTCAATCCAATGCATAATACTAGATTCGTTGACTCTGACTCTGACTAAGTCTGATTATTTCAATTCTGAGTCCCTAAAAGAAAGGAGATTCGATTGCCATGTTTGCTCCTTTGATTTTTTCTCATTTTTTTTTCACTTATTTCTCTTTTTTACTGTTGAACTTTGTCTAAATTTTTTATTAATTAATATTTTTATTTTTTACTTTATTATTAATATTATTGTCGCTCATATTTACTAACTTGATGTTGCTTACCGCTTCTCATTTAGTTAATGATGTACAATTTTGAACATTCAGTTATATAAAATATACTCGATTAAATAATAAAGTTCTAACAAATTCTAATCTCGTGTACAAGAAATTATGTGAGAATATATACATGTTTTTCTTAAGATGGTTCAATATTTTTTAATAATGGGTTTTATTTTAATTATCTTAAAGAACTTATGTAAAAGATACTCTCTTTTAACATATTAATGTTAATACATTAGCTATTTTTTTTAAAATACTTTTTATTATTAATTTAGTAAAAAAAATAGTTAAATATATGAAATAATTTTTAGAATAATTAACAGGGTGGTTATAAAACTTATAGTTAAAGAATCATACATATGATCTTCTTACAGGTCTTGTGAACTGTGTTCAATCTCTCATTGTCAAAAATATTATACTATGCTTAGTTAAAATCTTATTTATTTCATAAAACTTCTCTATTGTGATGTAATTAGTGTAATATAGTTCGAAGAAACTTGCAATCTTATAGAAAAGTATCACTGTACAACGAATTTAATGTTCTTTTACATTTTAAGTGCACTCATGCACACATTTCTTTAAGTCAATTATATTTGTTTTTTTTTCGATTGTGTTATGTTTGAACATTTTTTTTTTTTCAAAAACAAACAATTTGTGATAATGATTTTAATAAACTATATTTAACATATTATGATAATATTATTTATTATTTTCAAAAATAAATAATCTATTTTAATAATATAAAACTATTCAAGTTTAATACCTGTAAGGCCTAATTATTTATGTCCTAATGTTTTAAAGGTTGGCCTTAAATTTATTGGACCTAAGAGTTGGTCCATAGGGTGCTAAGGTCCCTAAAGCCGCCAAGGTCTCCCATTCAGCTATCACTTTTGCAAACAACTCCTCTCATACGCTCTCATTCCTTTTCAGAATCTCTGCTAGGGTTTCGAGATCCATTCGTCTTCAAGCAAGTTCAACTCATTTTTTTTTCCACCCATGTAAGTTGATTCTTCCTTGTATCTTCCTTGCTTTCAGCTCTGTAGTCGTATTTCTACCTAGGGTCCGTCTTGAACCTGTTTTGCTGTTTTCCACCTCTTGAGTATGTTCCTAGAGTTGCGATGCTCATTGTTCAGCGTCAAAGTGCTCTTGCTAGCTATTTCCAGGTAAGGGAAGCTAATGTTCATTGTTTTATTTGATTTCTCTGGTGTTTTGGTTGTGTTTCTTGGTTTGAGATACTTGATTGATGTTATTATTGCTTGAGAACTGTTAAAAATACTATTTTGGTTTGAAATGGCTATCTGTGCACGCAGGAACAGTGGAGAGCTCTAATAATCTCGCCCAGGCGAGCCAGTCTCGCCCAAACGAGAGTATCAGAGGATGCTCCCTAGAACCTGCGCAAATTGTCGCTCAAGCGACGTGCCCTTGCTTTTGAGTAAGACCCCATCTCGCTCAGGCGAGGAGGTCTCGACTAAGCGAGAGGACGCGAAGGCCCTGTTCCCACTTTTCGATCTCTCGCCTAGGCAAAAAGAATTCGCCTAAGCGAGGGAAACCTCTCGCTTGAGCGAGACCTTTCTGCCTGAGCAAGAAGCTGGGCGAGAAGTGCATTTGTTCTGTGGTTTCTTTGTTTTTATATGTTGGTCATATGTTTGGACTGATTATACATTTTAAAGCATGAATTGAGTGATTATGTATGAGCAAGATGAATTATGGTATGTGGCTTATGAGTTTAACATGATTTTGGTATGATGCATGTATGGAATGATTCATGGGCTAATAATGATGAGTTTGGTAAGATTTTGGAATGGAATATGATTGAAGGTTAGTTATAAATGTTGGCATGAGATTTATATGCATGGCCAATACAAATTTGATGGTTAAACATAATTGGTATGTGGTTAAGGCGTAATTCCACGATAGTTTCGTGGTGGTGCCTCATTGGTTAGGGCGTAATTCCATGAGTTTCTAGGTGAGACCCCATGGTGGTGCCTCAGTTGGTCGGCATGTAATTTCATGACCCTTGTTAGTGGGAGTTCATGGTGGTGTCCCATTTATATAATTTAGTAAGGATTCAAGGTAAGGTTGCATCCTGACACTCTAAAGAGTCAGTTATTTTCAAATAGAGTAGCAGGAGGCCTGAAACTCATTAAGGGCTAACCTTGTGTGTGAGGGATGAAACATTGTAACATGTAGCTCGGTAGAGTAAGGAAGTCCACCACAAGTGCAAGCATTCGCTGAATCTGACTAATTATATGTATCTGGATGAGTCGTGTACGAGTCTTAGTGTATTGATTGGAAGGTCATAACATGATTGGATGATGTATGTATATTTGATTGTGAAAGTGTATACAATTGTATGATAAATCCTTTTTCCCTCTACCTTACCCCTTTTGTTTGATGTATGTTATGTGGTGTGGTTTTTCTCTCTTTGCGATGATCATCGATTTATTTATGTGAGCAGATGCGAGAAATACTCGTGGTCAACAAGGAGAGAGATGGTGGTTCCGCTGCTTAGCCTCTGGAATGACTTTCGCTTTTGGGCTCTTCTTTTAGGGCTATGGCCCCATGTATTGTCTGGCCTCTGGGCTTTATTTTTGGAATACTGTCATTATGTTATTATACTCTATTATTGACATCATGGTGTGCCTAGTTTCTCTTCTATTTTCTTTTGAACAACTGTATGGAGTGAGGCTTATACTTTAGAACCGTACCATTATATTATTATGTGTGACGCCTCCTTTAATTAATTAAATGAGGTGTTACAATATCTATATGTTTTATTATATAAATATATATATATATATATATATATATATATATATAATACAAAAATAAAATAGCATAATATGCACAATGTGCATTAAAAATTGTATTCTTAGAAGAAATGAAGAACATAAAAAAATGTAGAGAAAAGTTTGGAGAAAAAAATATATTGAAAAGAAAAGACAAGAAAAATTGTAAAAAATATTTGAACCAAGATCAACAAATGAATAATTAAATTATTTTAAAGATTAGAGTGAGTATAACTTGGTGGAAGTATTTTAGATAAGATTTTATATTTGAGATGAAAAATTTAAATATAATCTGCTGATGTCAATCACTATTAAATATGATAAATAATTTATGTCTATAATATAATTAAGAACTTATTTATTATCAGTATACTTTTCACATGAAGTAATATTTATTCAACTTAATTTGTGATTCTATAATGAAATAAATTCATATCTTATATTATAATAAAATATATATTTTTATGAAGATATATTTAATATTTCTATTAAATACTACTTAATATAACAAACTTTTAAACATTTAATACACTTCCATGTAAGTATAATATATTAGGTAGTAAGATGTTGACTTTTACTACAATTATTTTAAAATTCATATCCATTATGATTTATTAATATTGTAAATTTATTCACATTAAAAATATATATTTTTATTTTTCAAACTTTTATATATATATATATATATATATATATATATATATATATATAATGTAAATATTACTATTTTCAACTCATTTTATCTTGTCTTAAAAGAAAAAAAATTCAAAAGATGTTTTTTATGATTCACTATATATACAAAACAAATTGGTAGATAGATGTTCTAATACTTTATGAGAAAAATTTTAAGTATTTTTTAATTAATTTTTTTAATTGTATTTGTTAGTTATGAAATATAATTAAAACAATTAGGTCTTTTTTTCCTTTCTCTTCTATTTTTTATTCATCTTTTTCTCCTCATGGTCCTCCTCACCCTTCATTATGATTGTTGCAACTATGCACACCGCCTTTATCTCCTCTTCCTCCTTCTCAATTTTCCTCTTTCTCCTCCTCTTCAAACTTTGATCGACAATATCGTGACCTCTAATGCTACTTTGTTGTTGCATTGTTGTCGTGCCACTACGCCACCAGTGCCATCAGCTCTAGCTTTTCCTCATCCTCTTTTTTTCCTCCTCTCCTTTTTCTCTCCGTGTTCTTTTTTTTTTCTTCTTTTCATCCATCTCCATTTAATTTATAAAAAAATCTCATCAAATTTGATAAAAAATTGTCGTTCATTTTACCAATGAAAAAATTTGTTGATAATTAGAATTAGGGTTAAATATGTTTTTGGTCCCTTAATTCTTAGTGAATTTTGGAATTAGTCCATTTCGAAACTTTAGACCAATTTAGTTCTTCATCTTTCGAAATACGTGGATATGATCATTTTAATCAAATTTTCTTAAGTTTATTTGACATTTCAAGCGTGTTTCATAATAGTATTTGACTTAACATTAAAGCAAAAATGTGTCAAACAGTATAAACAATTCAAATACAATCTTGAAATGTGTACGAAACATCACATAAACCTAACAAAATTTGATTAAAAGGACTAAATACATGTATTTCGAAAGATGAAGGACTAAATTGGTCCAAAGTTTCAAAATGGACTAATTCCAAAATTCACTAAAAGTTAAAGGACCAACATATTTAACCCTTAGAATTATGTTAAGCACCATATCAAGATGAAGACCCATAAACTTATCATCTTAAGGGGTTGGGTTAAAAGTGGTGTCAATTTCTTGTGTGTGGGTTGATCTCACTGGTGTTGTATCTCTTTGATGATTCTCTCTCGAAAGATCCAATAGTGGTATCAGAGCCGAAGGTTCGTGTGGTGACCAGCTCAGACGAGTTCATATATCAAAAGTCTTCCTAATAATGGATAAGGTAAGTGTGTTCCGTTAAGGTGAATGACGGTACAAGTAAGGGGTACTAGTGCCTTAAAATGTTTTCACTCGAGAAGGAAGTACCAATGTGAAGGGACTCACACTCGAGGAGAATATGGTTAGGAATCTAAGTGTGAGTCTAAGTCCCACATCGAGTAAAGATGAGAAAGTTGAGTACCATATAATATTTAATAAAAAATTTGAATTTTAATATAAAAATTAAATTTGGTTTCAATTTAGAGAGGGACAAAATTGGTTCATGTTAACAAAAATTAGGACTAAATTGAACAAAATTAACAAATATAAGGACCAAATTGAACATAGAACATTGACTTTGATACCTGGCACATTGTTGGGTTGACATGTGTACACATTGAAAAAATTACAAAAATCATGATACGTGACACATTGCTGAGTTAACACGTGTACATTGAAAAAAAATTGAAAAAACCATGAAATGATACGTGACGGTCACTGACCGTCAATAATTTAAACTTTGTTAGTCAAAAGAGATCGAATTGAACTTAGATCTATTTAAACACAAAAATAAAATTGAGACTTGTTTGACAAAATTTGACAAAAATTGAGACAAAAAAATATTTTAAACTTTTTCCAAATTAGAAACTTTATGCTTGTAGTACAACTCGATGATGTGCCTTGTTCCCCATAGTGTTTAAAATAATTTTGTGATGATGTTTTGTGACATAAAAAATGTAAATAGTACCGTTAGGATAATGAAATTTTGACACTAAAATTTTTTTATATCTATTTAACATTATTTCTCATTACTTTTTATTAATTTTTTAAAACATGTAAAAGTTAATTTTTATTAAGATTTTTTTAACCTTATAAAAATTGTCAGATCTGCAAACTATAATTGAAGATGAAAAACTATTTTCTAGAATAAAAAATGTTTCTTTGATACCATCAAAACAAAAACATCCGATTGATCCTGTTTATCTGGCATATTTTTTTATTATTTAAAACTAATTGTGGGTCTCATACTAAACATAAAAAAAAAACAGAGAAATATGTAATACAGACAGGAGTTTTTTAAGTTGGGCAGCATTTAAATTTTTTAAAACTTCCAATCTTCCTCCATCGGTTGGATTTCATTCTACCCATTTGTAATTTCTCATTGTAAATTTTTGCGACAATGGAAAAGGCTTCCATCTCCCTCTCTCCGTAAATGTTTTGTCCTGCGACGCTCTTCGTATGCTGTATTTGTTTGGACACTTATCTTGAGGTGTTTTTTTTTTTTTTTTTCTTCTGGTATAGATCATATTCAGATAAAAGATAATCTGAACTTAATTTCGAATCAGATGCCTATTCTATTTGATTAAACATTTCAGGAACCCTAAACCCTATTCGCCGCTTCTTCAAAGATTTCCAAAATTTCAAAAACCCTAAATCCTCTACCATTTTATTTTGCGATTCACTCAAAAATTTCAATAGCAAACCAAAGGTAATTCCAGAACGCACGGTGTCACTGTTGCGCTGGTGGGTGGATTCGTCAGAGAAGATCGAGGCTAGTTGAGTTGTTATAAGGTATGTTTCGTTTGTTCCTTTTTCTATTTCGTTCCTTTTCTACTCAGAGAATTCATAGTTCATAGTTCACGTTTCATATCATATTCTTAGCAAAAGTAGGTCATATTTTCCTTTAGACAAATCGAAAGCAGACACAAAATAGGAGCCATATATAATTTCAAACATGAATTACACATCTTGAAACAATTTTAAGGAGCTGCAATAACCACTCCAAGAATTGTAACCTGTTCCTCTACCAAGCAACTATCCTTCATTTGATAATTGATTGGTGAAATTATTGATAGGCATAAATCTGGATGCACCATTTTCATGACATGAGGCACTAAACCAGTAGTTAGTTGCAAGGAACAGAGACTGTTATCGATTGAACTGATAAAAAATGATGCTTTTGTTTCCTTGGACTTGTGAAGAATTTTACCCTTAAGGTTAATTAATTACTCATTCAACTATGTATATGACGTTGGTCTGCATTCACAGTCCCTATTGGCAACAATGTGAATTGTAGATTCATATAGCATCCATAAGCTCAAGAAGAATATACGTGCTAGCATTCATATCACTGGCATTGCCGCATGTTGTGTTCTCAGTGGTTAGTGCATGGTGCTCTTCCATAGGTGAATTAAGAATGCATCATTAGTACATGTACTCTATACAAGACTTTCATGGATATATACTGCAGGTTAGTTGAGTCAGCATTCAATCGTGTAACCCTGAACCAGCATCTTAATAGACTGGATCATATAAGCAATAGCAAATATTTATTTTGGATCTACTTATACATAGCCTCAACAGAAAAAAGTTGGTTCCTAGAGTGCTTTTTTTTTTCTTTCTTTTTTTTTTTAAACGAATTACATGTGCTGGGAGATTGTTCATATTCACCTAAATTAACTTACAAATTCAGAAAGTAATTTGGAGAACCAAATTGGAGTTCACTGATGAAGTTCAGAAAAAAAAAAAAATTCTGAGTCCAACTTTGAGAGGTTGTCAAACTCATAGAGGTGTTTGTATGTGATGGCATCCTTCATCCCAAACATTCTCCTTTTCCTATGTTTGATATTTATTCCTTTATATATGGTTTATGAAATTCCTATTTATTCTCCAATTACAGAAAACTTTAAATCCTGTTACAGTTTTCTGATAAATGTGAAGCACACACCTGCATTTTGCGTTTTTCATTTCATAGCGAGAGAAATAAGAAAATATAAGCTTGTTCACAGATAACTTTATTCATTTTTGCTCCCTGATTTATTTTTCTCCCACAACTGATATGACTTATTTTTGCTTCTTGATTTTTCTCTGTTGTAAAATATGCTATATTGTTGCAGTAATTGGTTTAATTACTGCAAAGGAGATGAAATAGAAATGGGCAGAAGACAAAACAATAATAAAAAATAGAGTAAATTATGCAGTTTCCTCAAATTACATTGAGACTCCATTTTTTTTAATTTCTTTTTAAAATAGAGGTGAAATAGACTCCAAAAAATATCATCTCATACAACATTGAAGATCAACTCCAAGTTTTGTTCTAAATGTAAACTCTGATATGTCTTTTGCAGGTACTATTCACTGACATGAGTGCTTATAAGGTAAGGGACTTCAAATTTTTTGCTTTATATACAGTATATTTAGTGTTTATCTAATGATATTCTGAGTTGTAAAAATGATAGCATTAGTTATTTTATGATACGATGGGCATTTTAATATTTATATTTTAATTATTACTTTGAAATAAATATTTAATTATTAAATTTGCAGATCATTTCTTTAGGGATTTATAATTTTTTTTGAGCTTTGGAAAGCGGTAAAGAATTTGCACAGTTGAGTAACTTAGGGCCTTGTTTATGACGACGCCACAAACCACCACAGTGGTGGCACCATTGTGCGTTCTGCGCAAGGGAAGGAGAAACTGAGTGAGAAACCTATAGGAGAACCTTATGATCCCTAAGAAACAACAACACAGTGAGACATGACCTCTTCCTCAGAAAACCCAAACCCAGAACTCAGAAAAGATGCCGTGTGGAACCGTTGGGTCATATTCTCACCCGCCCGAGCCAAACGACCCTCCGACTTCAAGTCCAAATCCCCCACTGACCCGAATCCAAACCAACAGTGCCCCTTCTGCATTGGCCACGAGCACGAGTGTGCGCCCGAGATATTCCGGGTCCCGCCCCGAGACCTGGATTGGAAAATCCGGGTCATCCAGAACCTCTACCCGGCCCTCTCCCGCACCCTCCCCGAACCCCAACATGCCCCTTCTGGTTTGCTACAGACCGGGTTTGGGTTCCACGATGTAGTCATAGAAACTCCGGTTCACTCAGTTCAGCTCAGTGATTTGCCTCCTCCGGAAATTGGCCGAGTTTTTATCACTTATACCGAGAGAATCCAACAGCTCGCGAGCCATAAATCAATTCAATACGTGCAGGTTCGTTCTCTTTAGCCTTCCAGTTTTCACAATTAGCACCTGAAAGGTGCGGCCTTGTGTTTCTTCTTTCAAATTTATACGGTCAAATCAATTGGAAAAATACTTTTGCGAATTTCAATGCACATTGCTGAATTCCAATGCTCAAAAGGAAGATCGAAGGAATTATTGAAATATTTTGAGTTCTTCCAATTGCGGTTCATTTTTGCACTTTGTCTGTAAATGTGTATTTCATCATGCAGAACTTGTCTTTGATATTATTGGTGATAAGAAAACTAAGGATGTGTTTTGACAAACTTTTCCCTAAATACTTATAAGGGAGACAAAAAATACAAAGAAAAAACAGAGATATGTTTCTCAATTAACTTATGCAGTAGCTAATTAAACATCAAAATTTAGAGACGTTATATGAAAAATAAATTATAGATTAGTTTATGCATAAGATAATTTTAATTGTAGAGAAACTTATTTCATTTTCTTTGTTGTTGGTTACCTCTCTGAAATGTTTATCGTAAAGTTGGTCAGAAGAGGTCCTAATTGGACTACAGAATTACTCATTTAAGGACCTTAGGCATAAATATCACTGACTTCAACGTTTTAATATGTGGGTCACAGCTGTAGTAAAACTAGGTAGGTACAAATGCAACTTATAGTGCTACCATTGTGGTTACAGTGAAGTTGTAGAAGGTCCAAAACTGACTTGGCCGTTGCTGACTGTTTTTTAGAAATTTACCCACAGTATATCTTTGAGGAACTAAGTTCACTATTCACTCTATGGGTAGAAGGTCATATTAGTTTCAGAATGGTGTAAATTATGATTTAAGTGTATCAATAAAATTTGCTTCCTCTTTGCAGACTTTGAATACTGCAGAATCATATGAATACAATGTGAAATTACTCGCTGACATTGAATTAGTTCATAACGTCCGTGATCCCTGAATGTGTATTATTTCTGCCTAATTAATCCTTATGCTTTAGACTTTAGCATTACTATGTGATGGTTTGGCCACTTCTTGTGCACCAAGATGTTATTTTTTGCTTAAAAGGGGTGTATGGGGATGAAACCCTTTATCTTTGATGACTTTGTTGGTTGTGTTCTTTGGGGATTGGTGTTTTGACTGTATAATGCATGAAATTGCTTTCTTTTGTCGTCTCATTTTTTTATCATTTCTTAGTTCTTGCTTGTGCTACAAAAGCTGAGGCAGGAATTTTAGATGTAACAGTATGCAATATATGTGCACATATGTTATATGTGTTGATATATGAAGGTATAAAATCTTAGGTGGAATTTGGGAAGTGTGTGTGGATCTTGGATATATTTGCTTAGATAAATGTTTTAGGTTTCTTGCAGTCCGTAATTGCGCACTATGACTTCTATACAGTATAATTGTTGATTTTAATTTGGGTAATGAGAGCAATTAAGCCATAAGCAATAGTTGCATGCCTAATTTGCATCATTGACAATGTATCTGTTTAGTTTTTTAGTTAATGTTGTCATTGTGTTACTCAAATGGTAGATGCTGTCTATGTGCCTACATTTCCATCATTTTATACCTTGACTTAAATAATTGAAATTGATCAAGTTTTCACATTTCTGCTTAAATAATTTACTGATTTTTCTTCTTCTTGCGCTTTTTTTTTTTTTTTTTTTTTTTTTTTTTATTTTTTTTTTTTTTTTTTTTTTTTTTTTTTTTAATTTTTTTTTTTTTTTTTTTTTTTTTTATCTTGTAAACTTGTTTTTATTAATCTTTGAAGGTGTTTAAAAACCATGGTGCTTCAGCTGGTGCATCAATGAGTCATTCTCACAGTCAGATGATGGCCCTGCCTATTGTTCCAGCTACTGTATCTGCCCGCCTTGCAAGTATGAAAGATCATTTTGATCAGACAGGGAAATGTTTTATTTGTGAAATTCAACGTGAAGATCTTTTGATTGATTCATCTACCAACTTCTTTTCACTGGTTCCTTTTGCTGCTACGTTTCCTTTTGAGATATGGATTGTTCCTCGGTACCACTCTGCTCACTTCCATGAATTGGATGTGGAAAAGGTACCAGTGGTTTATTTGCTGAGTCTTCTTGCTTCTTAGGTGCCAAATATTTAGTTTGATCTCAGTATAATGCTCCTGATATGTGGCATGAATTAAAGGCTTAAATTTTAGTTATTTTCTAAGACTTGACACTCATTCCTATTATGGGCTGATTGCATGTGCATACTGTCTGAATAAATAGATCTGAAATGGTGTTAGACTTTTAGTTTTACCAATTGCCATTATCATATTTTGAAATCTTGCAAGATAAACTTTTAAATAAGTTATCATGATATTAAACCTTTAAAGTTTCTATCATGTTAATAAGTTAAACACGAGCCTTATAATGTCAAATTAACCTATTTCTACTGTGTCTCGTGCATCAAGTGGTGGTGGTTAAATTTTTGTTGTTTAGTACTTTGTTTTAAATAGAATTGTATTTTTCCCATGACTATTGTTAATTAACATATTTAAGGATAAGTCATACATACATAAAAACTAAATAGGTCTTTAAGTAGGCTAAGTCAAACTCTTAAAAATATCAAGCCAAGCCTGGAAAACCCTATAACAGGTAACATGCCAGACTTAGACTTTAAATTTTAGTAAATAGACCAGGCATATCTAAACGAAACATCATTCAGCCCAATCGATTTCCTCTCCTAGTGACAGAGGTTGAATCTGAAAAACAAGGAGTGTTTGGACTGGGACACAATGCAAATATTGGAAATAACAACGAACTGCTGGCTTGGAAGTTCTTCATGTTTTTTACCTGTGAAAAGATAAAAGATTCAAAGAGGAAAATTTTGAATTTGAGGCAGTCTTTTATATTGATTATCTTATCAGAGCTGTCAGAAAATGCTGCAGAAGACGCTAGCAATGCTTCTGCAGATGAACTTAGAAGAGGGCAAGAATTAGCAAGTGGATGGTGATATCGTTATGAGATGTATAATGGATACTGATCAAAGTGATCAATAAGTAAGGCTTCAGGGCTTAACTGTCATTATAACTTTGAGGATTTATTGTGATGTAATCCATATTCAGTATTTTTGGAATAGCACACAGATAGCTTAAACTATGAGTACCCTTTGTGGAATTCGCAATGCTATATGTTTAGCATAACATAGCACTGATCCACTTTTGTATTACTGTAAATTTTGATATACACATGTAGGAATATCTCCTTTATTATTCGTGTTTATTGTTCCAAAGGTTGATAATTTCTTCTAACAATTTTTGCAGGCAGTTGAACTAGGAGGTTTGTTGAAACTAATGCTCAGAAAGATGTCTTTGCAGTTGAACAATCCACCATTCAACTATATGATTCACACTAGTCCACTTCATAGTAACGGGTCAGAGTTAGCATACACTCATTGGTTTATACAGATAGTACCTCAGTTAATTGGAATTGCGGGTTTTGAGCTTGGAACTGGGTGTTACATAAATCCTGTGTTCCCCGAGGATGCTGCAAAGGTTCTAAGGGAAGTGAAAGTTCCAGAGTAAAGATAAAGCACGTAGGAACAGAAACATATCTGGTAACCTAGTCTCAAACTTGTTAGGTGATGAGTTTCTTTGATTCACATATGAGGGTCAAGCTTTTTGTAACAGTGAGGGGGTTTCGTAGAACATTGAGATATTTGAAATAAACTTTTCTTTGTGCATCATTGAGGAAATGAATGTGCAGAAAGAGGAATGACCACTGCAATTTTTATAATTTCAATGTCTTTTGAGGGATTATAAAGGATAGGGTATCCTTTGCTGAATCAACTGCATGTGTCAGATTCTGTGACTTCCTTCTAAGCTCCACCGTTGAATCGTCACCATCTCCATTAATATAGATTATGTCAGCAGCACGTGTAATAACAATTGGAATGCATAGGAAGTTGAGTTAGTAGTGTTCTTGTCGCAGTAATTGATCCTAGAAGCTGGTTGACATTTTTGTGTGCTGATTCAGTAACTACTTTCAATATTTTTGTGAGTTCAACCATTTGGATCAGGATCACTAGATGTTGAAATTTCAACTACAGATAACATCAATCATTATAATAGTAAAACTTTTTAATAGACAAAAATCTGTAACTATATGATTGAACTCATCTGGGGCCTGCTGTTACAATTGAACTGTAGAGTATCTTATCCTAATCATTTTGTCAATGACATAATGACATTCTATTTCAATCATATATGTTTCCTCATTTTCAATTGTATAGGATCTTTTTTTTAATGTGACAACTCTTTTAAACTTGACCACTTTTTTAATCATAAAACTATCTATAAAATAAATAGAAATTATTTACAATAAAATATAAAAAAAATTATATAATTTTATAATTATAATAATAATAATTTTTATTAGCATAAAAGAGAGCAAATAGTATATTTAATATAAATTTAAAAAGTGATTTAAAGTATTTAAATGATATTAGAAAATCTTTTTAATATATTTGTTAGCACTCTATTTTGTGTTATTTTTTTTTTCTAAAACTTATTTTTTAGTTTAAATAAATATTAGTTTGTCTTTAATTAATTAGTTTTTATTATTTGTTCAGAAGAATAGAGTTTTCATGTGATAAAAATGTTTATTTTAGTAGTCTTTTATTGTATTTTAGTTATCTGTTTTTTAAGATTCCCTTTTCAATAAATTTGTTGTCAGGAAATCCTCCCTTTTTACTATATTAAGATTTGGACCTCTTACTCAATTTTTTTTCCTTTTTTGTACATTAGTACCTGGTGATCAACCAAAGCTTTGACCAGCCTTGATTTCATTAAAGCTCACTGTTTCATTAAAAGAATAACAAGTCATTGGTGAGTTTCATCTCACTGAGAGAAGATACACAAGACCAAGCCATCTCTGACTAGAGAAGGAACGGACTAGAAAAAGGAACAAACGAATCATACCTTATAACAACAACTCAACTAGCCTCGATCTTCTTGGACGAATCCACCCCCAGTGCAACAGTGGCACGGATTTACCTTTGATTGGCTATTGAAATTTGAGTGAATGAAAAAAAAAATTGTATAGAATTTAGGGTTCTTGAAATTTTGGAAATCTTCGAGTGAATGCAAAGAAAAATGTGAGAAGGGTTTAGGGTTTGAAACTTTAATCACAGGATAGGCGTGTGATTCGAAATTAAGTTCAGATTATCTATCATCTAAATATGATCTATATTTAAAATTTGGATTTTTAAATTTTTAAACTAATACATAAATCTGATCTGAAAAAAGTTATAAAATACAAATCATAAGAAAACCCATATCTCATTAAATGGATTTTAAACAGACCAAAAAATACATAAAAAATAAAGCAGATCGGGCCAACTAGATTTTTTTTTGTCACCCTTACTCAAAGCAAATGTCCGGACTATTTAAAATCATAAAGGAACTTAAGTAAATCCAATATTAAAATAATGATTATATATATATATATATAATATAAAGGAGATTTTTCTTTTTTTATATATATTATTTTTATTTTTTTATTATATAATTGTTTTTTAAATTAAAATAATTATTTATCATAAAATTATAAAAATTATTTATATTTATTATAATTATAATTATAATATTATTTTTTGTTATTATGAAAAGAAGTGAACACATATAATACAACACAAAATAATATTTTTTTAATCATCAAAGTTGTTTAAAAGTTTTTATTTTAATTAAATAAAATATTTAATTTTTAATTTGTAATATGATTATAAATAATTATTGCATTTCTTTCTATTTTTCGATTCCAAATAATCTTAAATAAATTTTTTATTCAATTTTTCCATTTAACTATTTAAATATCTTTTAGCACATGATAAAAAAAAAGATATAATTTAAGAAAATATGTTATAAGAATTCACATAAGAAAGAACTAACCTACAGATAATGTTTTAAACTGTAACCACTGATTCCACTAATAGCAATTAAATGACGTAACTATCCCTATTTTTTCATTTTAATTTTGTAAATATGATTGTTACAGAGGAAAGCGGTATTGGAGAGTGTTGAACCCAATGCATAAAACTAGATTCGTTGACTGGTGACTAAGTTTGATCCTGATTGTTCGAACTCTGAGTCCCTAAAAGAAAGGAGATCCGATTGCCATGTTTTAGAATGTTTGTAATAAATGTATGTTTTCCTTGAATGAACTTCATCTTTGCTCCTTTGATTTTTTCCACCATTTTTTTTTCATTTACTTCTCTTTTTTACTGTTGAACTTTGTCTAAATTTTTTATTAATTAATATTTTATTTTTTACTTTATTGTTAATATTATCGTGGCTAATATTTTACTAACTTGATGTTGCTTACTGATTCTCACTTAATTAATGATTTTGAACAATCAGTTATATAAAATATACTCAATCAAATAATTAACGTCTAAGAAATTCTAATCTCGTGTACAAGAAATCATGTGACAATATATACATGTTTTTCTTAAGATGGTTCAATATTTTTTAATAATGGATTTTATTTTAATTATCTTAAAGAACTTATATAAAAGATATTCTCTTTTAACATATTAATGTTAATACATTACCTATTTTTTTTAAAATATTTTTTAATATTAATTTAGTAAAAGAAATAGTTAAATATATGAAATAATTTTTAGAATAACTGACAAGACTGGTTGTAAAACTTATAGTTATCGAATCATACATGTGGTCTTCTTACAGTTCTTGTGAACTGTGTTCAGTCTCTCATTACCATTAAACGCTTTTGAGTTCTAGCTTCCCTTGCTTTGACAGAAAACTAAATTTGAGAGGAGAAAGCCTTTAGCGGAGGGAACACTAAGGCCTGAAACAACTTAAAGAGCTAAAAGCAACCACACAGGTATATGAAATGAGGCCCTAAGTAAAACCTAAAATAGACCCAACACCATATAACTTGAAAAAGAGAAGAACAAAAGTTGGGATTCGACTTACTTGGAGGAAAGTACGTCCCGCTAGATCGGAGGAGGACTTAGCTTGACCGCTAGCTCAAATTCTGTTCAAGGAGAACTAAAGTGAGTGAGTTGTTTTGAAAAGAAAGAGAGGAACTGGAGTGAAAGGAAACTAAAGAATTCTTTTTCTGAAGAGAAATATGTGGACTGGCTCGAGTCTCTTTAATCAATTGAGCCCAAAATTTAAAATAAAAGTGGGCTTCACAGTTTAAGTCAATTATATTTATTTTTTCATCTCTTATGTTTGAACAGTTTTTTTTTTTCAAAAGCAAACAATTTGTTATAATGATTTTAATAAACTATATTTAACATATTATCATTATTATTTTCAAAAATAAATAATCTATTTTAATAATACAAAACTGTTAAAGTTTAATATATATATATATATATATATATATATATATAATTACATAATAAATCATATATATATATATATATATATATTAATAATTGTATTCTTGAAAGAAATGAGACCATAAAAAAATGAAGAGAAAAGTTTGGAGGCAAAAAGATATCGAAAAGAAAAGACAAGAAAAATTGTAAAAAATAATTGAATCAAGATCTACACATGAATAATTAAATTATTTTAAAAGTTAAAGTGAGTATAATTTGGTGGAAGTATTTTAGATAAGACATTATATTTGAGATAAAAAATTTGAATATATATATATATATATATATATAATATGCGGATGTCAATAACTATTAAATATGATAAATAATTTATGTCTATAATATAATTAAGAACTTATTTATTATCAGTATACTTTTCCCATTAAGTCATATTTATTCAACTTAATTTATGGTTCTATAATGAAATAAATCTATGTCTTATATTACAATAAAATATATATTTTTATGAAGATATATTTAATATTTGTATTAAATACTACTTAATATAACAAACTTTTAAACATTTAATACACTTCTATGTAACCATAATATATCAGGTGGTAAGATGTTGACTTTTATTACAACTATTTTAAAATTCATATCCATTATGATTTATTAATTTTTAAATTTATTCACATTAAAAATATATTTTTTATTTTTCTACCTTTTAAATATATATAATCTAAAATGAAATTATTACTATTTTCAATTCCTTCCGTCTTCTTTTAGACGTAAGGCCCAGTTTTATTTTCTGTCATAATGTTAAGGGCTGACCTTAATCTATTGGACCTAAGGGCTGGCCCATAGGGTGTTAAGACCCCTAAAGTTGCTAGGGTTTCCCCATTCAGTCTCATTCTTGCAAACAGAACCTAAAACGCTGCCCCCTTTCTTTCAGAACGTTTTGCTAGGGTTTAACTCTGATCTTGGTCAAGACTGCTCGAGCTTAGTTTTTGCGTTTCCGCTCCATGTAAGTAATTCTTAAGCTCGCACCTGTACTCCCTAAAGTTTATTTTCGTATTCTCCCATTTTAGGGTTCCATGGTAACTCTGTTCTTTTACTGTCTGCTGTCCTTCCAGTTTCTAAGACTGTTCCTCGAACTGTCGCACTCTGCAGTTGGTGTCAAAGTCTCGTATAAGCCCTTTCCAGGTAAGGGAAGCTAGGGTTTACATTTATTTACATTTTAGTATGCTTTATGAGTTTGAATCATATGCTTGAAGTATGCCCATGGTTTGATTGCTTGGTATTGGTAAAAGTATGCTTTTTGGTGTTGTTCTTGCGTTTTTCAGGAGTGAACAGTGGCGGGCACTGGTTTTCTCGCCCAAGCGAGCATGCCTCGCCTAGGCGAGACTAACAGAGGCTCGCCCAAGTTTTTCTGCACGAACAGTCGCTCAGGCGAGTTGTCTTCGTTTTGAGTGAGAGGTGATCTTGCTTAGGCGAGAGGGAGCTCGCCTGAGCGAGAACTCGCAGGGGCCACTGTTCCACTGCTCGAGCTCTCGCCCAGGCGAGAAGGGACTCGCCTGAGCGAGGGGATCTCTCTCTCCTGAGCGAGGTCTCCTAGCCTGAGCGAGACATGGGCGAGTTGTGTGCTATAATGTGAATGGTCAATGATGTGGTTGCTTGTTTGCCTGGCTTGAACACTTTACTTGAATGGTTTGAGGGATGATGCCTTGATTATTATATGAGGTTGAGGTGGAAGTGATATATTGCTTTATTGTGTATGAGTTGGAAAGCATGAGATGTATGATTGGTTGTTTATACATGATATTAGTACCATGGGATCTTTCTGATTGGTTGGTGAAACATGTACAAAGTGTGAGTAGGGCGTAATTCCATGACTCTTGTAGTAAGAGCTCTTGGTGGTGCCTCATCTGTTGGACGTAATCCCATGGACCTTCCTAAAGGGAGTCCCTGGTGGTGCCTCACCTATTGGACTTAATTCCATGAACCTCGTGGTGAGAGTTCATGCTGGTGCCTCAACATAAGGACGTAATTCCACGCGAGTATCATGGTGGTGCCTCAAGGGCAAGACGTAATTCCACGAAGGCCATGTGGTGGTGCCTCTTGTAAGAGTGTAATTCCGCGAAGGCCTCGTGGTGACGCCTCATTGCTAGGACGTAATTCCACTGCCTTGTGGTGGTGCCTCATTTTACGTATCCGGATAGTCAAGTCTTGGGGTCTTAAGTGATTTGGTAATCCATGTGTGAATGTTTGTTATTTATGTTTGATCTGAAACTGCATGTTGACTGTGATGATATAAGATTCTTTTACACTTGCTTACCCTTTCGCTTGCTTGTATGTTATGTGTGGTTTCCTCTTTGCGATGATCATTAATTTTATTGATGTGAGCAGATGTGAGAACCCCTGGCAGTGGAAATGATGATAGGGATGCTCCCGCTTGATGGACTGGACGGGTATTGGGCCCACTATGGGGCCCATCGCTGAAGGATTTTATTAGTTATGATTCCCTTGTCTATACAAGACCTAGTACAATTATTTTACATGTATGTTTTGCTTTAGGCCGTGTGGGGCCTCTTTTATGTATTATGGATATGTTTGGGGTACTGTGTACTTCATATCCCAAATCTTCGTACTCTCTGGGTATTTAAGTATGTGGCGTTTTATTTAAATTGGATTTATCTATTTAATTGGGATGTTAAAAGAAAAATAAAATTCAAAAGATGTTTTTTATGATTCACTATACAAAAGAAATTGGTAGGTAGATGTTCTAATACACTGTGAGAAAAACTTTAAGTATATTTTAATTAATTTTTTGAATTGTATTTGTTAGTTATGAAATATAATTAAAAATATTAGGTCTTTTTCTTCCTATGTCTCCTCTTCCTCCTTCTCATCGTTCCTCCTTTATTCCTCTTCCTCCTTCTCCTTCTCTTCCAACTTTGATTGCCATTGTTGTCGTGGCCTCCAGTGCTACTTCGTCGTTGCATTGTTGTTGTGTCGCTACGCTGCCAGTGCCATCGGCTCTGGATTTTCCTCCTCCTTCTCCTCCTCTTCTTTTTTTCTTATTTTCATCCTTTTCTACTTAATTTGTAAAAAAATCTCATTAAATTTGATAGAAAATTTGTCACTCATTTTACCAATGAAAAAATTTCTCAAGAATTAGAATTATATTGGGAATTCAAGTGCGAGTTTAAGTTCCACATTGAACAAAATTGAGAAAGTGGAGCATCATATAAAGATAAAGACCCATAAACCCATCACCTTAAGGTTTTGACTTAAGAGTGGTGTCAATCCCAGTGATCCTCTCTCGAAAGACCTAATAGTGGTATCAGAGTCGAAGGTTCATGGGTCAAGTAAGGAAACTCACACTTGAGGGGATATTGTTGGGAATCCAAGTGAGTCTAAGTTCCACATTAAGTCAAAATGTACACTCATGCATATATTTTAAGTCATTTTCATTTGGTTTTTCATTATTGTTATGTCTGAACAAGTATTTTTTTTTTCTTTTCAAAAACAAACTATTTGTACTAATGATTTTAATAAACAATCACTAGTGCAGAAATGGCATACTACAACAAGATATTACAGCAGTTACACAAAAATCGATGTAGCACAATGCGCGATGGCATTTTTTAAAATACTGAGAATTTTATTACATCGGTTATTCTGATAACCGATGTAACATCTATTTTTTAAAGAAAAGAAATTGAATAATCTTATTTTTTAAAGAAAAGAAAAGAAATGTAAATCATATTACATCGATTAAATGATGGAACTGATATAGTACCTCATTTTATTCCAACAAGCTGGTTTCCCCCTCATTTTTCATTTTCTTCTTCGCGCTCCACTATTGCGCTTCTTCTTCCTCTGCTCTACTTCACCACCGAACACTGCAATCCTTCGCATTGAGGTTATTCTAATGTCGTCCAAGCAGCCACTAGTGCAAACCCTCGTTCGTGCAACCCGCTCACGTAGAGCCACCATTCGCGTAGACTGCTCTTCGTTCAAACAACGTCGTTCGCGTAAACATCGCTGCTGGTTTGAAACTCTACTTCCACCACACAACCATGTGTTAGTGGTGCTCTGCTCTACTCCGCTTGTCGTTGGAGTTGTTGGATCTGCTTTACTCGACCTCACTTATGCTAGATCTATTCTTCTCATTGCTTCATTGCTAAATATGCTCTGTTCATCGTCGTCGCTGCTAGATTTGCTTCGCTCGTCGTTGTCGTCGTTGTTGAATCTGCTAGTTCGTCGTCACCAACTCTGTATTTACTTCGGTCGTCATCCCTGCTCCGCCTACCATCGATGCTCCATTCGATGGTGTTATTGTTCCGTTCGACGCTGTTGCTACTCTTTTGAACGTCATTGCTGCTTTTTTCATCATAAGTGTTAGTTTTCCATAGGGATTGTTGTTCATTTATAAAGTCTGCCCTCTATAAAAGCTTCCATATGAATTCATGTTGTGAACATTTGTATGGATCTTGGCTCAAGGCTTGTTGGATTGCTATTCTGTGTAATTCTTTTTTTAGAAATGGATATTGCATAAGTTTTCATTTGTTTCCGGTAAAGATTGTCAGCTCGAGAACTAGAATATTTGTATTTTTTTTTCTTTCTAATACTGTGTGTTACATTGGTTGTTCCATAACCGATGTAAAGGGTTCCAAATTTATTACATCGCTAATTACTACATCGAGTCTAAAACCGATGTAATAGGTCATAAAAAATCGATGTAGAACATAACTTTTTCACTAGTGAATATTGGAAACATTATGATAATATTAGCTAGTAATATAAAATTACTCATGTTATATATATATATATATATATATATATATATATATATATGTATGTGTGTGAGAGAGAGATACAAAATAAGATAGCATAAACATATGTACATTAAGTATGTATTAAAAATTATTGTGCTTTGGAAGAAATGTGGCTAAAGTAAAAAAAGAAATAAGAAGAAAGTTGGGAGAGGAAAAAGAAAAGGTTAAAGATATTGAAAAGGGGAGGCAATGATAAATAGAATAAAAAATGAAAAAAAAATGTACATATCTTAGTAATTCAATTAATTTTAGCATAATAGTAAGTATAACTACATTGAGTTCTATTAGATAAGATTTTATATTTGAGAGGGAGAAGAGAGCTATGTTCAATTTTCAAATATAAAAACTGTTACATAGAAAAATATAATTCATATCAATATATAAGTAAAGCATGGATTTTTTATACCATAAATCTATTGAGTTACCATAAATCTATATTGTAAATGTTCTGTCTTTATATATCAATGATATGTATAAATAAAATTATTTCTAAATAGATTTCTCATAGTATAATGTATATATATTTGAATATGAAAAAAAAAGAAATCTTTAATGAAAAATCTAAATAGTGAGATACATTTTGTATAATAATTTGTTTGGTCATTCTTTTCACTCTTCCATTTCTTACAAATTCCTTATTATTAGCTCTTTATAAATTTCTTGAAAAACAATTACATAAAGTGTTCCTGCAGGAACAATAATAGATTGTTATGGGACTCAAACTTTATCTTAACACAAACCTTGAGCTTCTCAGATGGATATTCTTTGTCCTATTGATTATGTCTTCGCCACTTGACATTGGATGAGACGCTTGGGGATTACCTACAAAAAGAACTCCAATGATAAAGTTAGTCCAAGCTCTTCTAGTCAAATCTCATATTATGCACTAATGAAATGCATGCCTTTAATTGCTGGGATCCACTCTTATTCATAGAAGATTAATCCTTTCTTGCTTGGCTTAGGTTGTGAGTTGGGCCTTGATTATTTCTTTAATGGTTCAGTTCTTTATTGTGCCCATATGGGCTCAATTAGGCCCAGGCTACATATTCAACACTTTGTCCTAGTGTTTTAACTATTTTACCTCGAGTTAGGTTGGGTGGCGTTGTTGGCTACAAGAAGGTCATGTAATTAGCGAACATTATCGTTACATAGACATTGTTCCACCGTGTAGTATTCTTTCAAGTTTGATGAGTATTTGGTAGTTTAGCGATCTTTAGGGTTATCAACTTTCCTAAGTTAGTGGTTCAATTTGAATATTGTTAATATATCAGCCAATCCTTGGTTCATAGTGGCCAATTCGGCCATTATGGTACATCAGCCCCTCAGCCTTTAGTAAGATATGTCATGCTAAGGGCTTTTTGTAAGCGTTTCAGTTTTTGCAAAGAAAAATCCTCTTCTTTGATCTACATACCTAGGGTATGGTAGCCCCTCAGCCTTTAGGAGTTTATGCGACACAAAGGTTATGACGGAGATGGGACAGGAAGGCTAGAGGTCGTGTCAAGAGAAGCTAAAAAGACATCGCATTTAAGATGATATTTTTTGAATGCATTGCGCATAATGATTATGGCTTTTGGGCAGCAAAGTCTGGAGATGGAATTCAACCCTATAAATAAGATATGAGGGCATATTTGTGGATTCACTTTTCATTTGCACGATTTGATAAAGTTTGTATTTTGTCTTCGTCAAGCTTTTTTGCGTCGGCATATTACCAATGTGTCGTCATCTTCTTGTTAAGGTATGTCTGATAGAGATTCTATCTTGGGTACGGGTAGTAGGGATAACGATTTGATGAGTGAGTCAAGTGGTTTTGTATCCAGTGAGAGAGGGATGCATATGGATGTTGTCCTAGACATGAGGGAAGATCCGACTGAAGAGGTGCCTGAGAGTAGTTCTTCGGCCAAGGTTGGGTATGATTGGGTGGCCTAAGATGTGAGAAACCAGTATTTGTTATTTAGATGGTCCTGGCTATTGGAGTCATCGTTAAGATGTGTTCGTGTGTTTGAGAGAGATGCATCCCTAGAGACTGTGTCTTTAGAGCAGTTAGTGTCGTTGACTGTGTGTGTCATGGGTAGGAGCAGGCTGTCGAAGGATTCTTCTATATGTACATGTGCTAATTTTCGCAATTGCATGTTCGATTGCCTTTTGATGACTTTAGTATGGGGGTACTGTGTCTTCTCAACATTGCACCAACTCAATTACACCCCAATACTTGGGGGTACCTACAAGCGTTTAGACTCTTATGTCTGTCGTTGTATCTTCGTCTATCTCTAAAGTGTTTTCTCTATTTTTATGATACTCGGCCTAACAATCGAATCACCTGGCTATCTCTAGTTAGTCGACCAGGCATAAGCATTCTGAATGCTTTTTCGCCGTCATTCAAGCATTTTAAGGATGGCTTCTTCAAGATAGTTGTAAAGCAGTCGGGTTGTTCATTATTTTATAATGAGGATGGGAGTACAAAGTTTCCCTTTAACTGGACAAATAACCCACAACGTTACAAGGGGACGAGGAAGGAGGAGTTGTCGATGAACGATAAGTGGATAGTAAGTTCTGGGGAGATTTACTGATAAATTACCTACTAAGGGTCTAGTTAGGATTTATTTATCAGTGCACCCTCTCATTGATCTAGAAGGTATCATGTTTTTTTTTCTCAGTTTTCTTTAAAGTAAGAATGATGACAAATTGTGTGCTTGTGATGTAGTCACATGGTTCTACTGGGAAAGAAGAATTTAAGATTTATTCAAGAGCTTGAGGAAAGAGCTAGCGAAAAAGTCCAAGAATGTTGGGGATACTGAGGTTCCCAGCATGCAAGAGCCTCTAGTAGAGGTTCGAGTAGTGGCGACACCAAGAGGAAAGCGATAATCCCTGTTCAGAAAGGGGTTGGGAAGGATATTAAGAGAATTAGGGTCAAGCTTTTGGGATCGGGGTCATCTTTCGGGATCAAGAGGCCAAGGGATGGACTTTTAGAGTTGTTGAATCCACCGTTCGCTACGATATTGAGATTAGTCTGGATGAGGTCGTGCTATCTTCTTTGGATAACATGGAGCTTAATGCTTTGGTGAGAGCAATGGTGGAATTCAACAGTAAGACCCTAATCTTGGGTCGAAGGGTGGGCAGCATGCTGCAAAAGGAAGTAAAAGAGGGAGGGAAGGCCAAAGTGGAACAGGTTAGTGAGGAGATGAAGGCGTTGCAGGCTAAGTATGAAAAAGAAAAGGCGGTTTGGGACAAGGAGAGGGAGGAGCTAGTTGCCGAGAAGAAACGCCTTGGTTCGTGGAAGGTGAAGTGCATGGATTCAGAGAAGAAGATAAAGGAGAAGATAAAGGACACAGAGGTTGATAATGACGATTTAAATGAGAAGTATCAGGGACTAGAGGTTGAACTCTAGGACTTGAAGAAATATATAGTCCAAAAGCACATAAACAGTTTTAACAAGGACTTGAGGCACGCGACCTTTTTTTACTACACTAAAATCCACCTCTAACTATAATTAATTAATTTATTGGTGGCGATAGTTGGAACTTGACTTAAAAAAAAAGATCGTTCATACATATTCGTTGATTATAGCTAATTCATTGTTATTGGTGGTGATACTCACTCGATTTTCTAAAAGAAAGAAGTAGTTTTGATGGCTACTTTTATAAATATTTGTAATAAATGATGTTTAGTTAGATTAATCTCATCTTTGTGAATTTTTTCAATTTTTTTTCCTTCTCCTTTTTTACTATTAAACTTTATTCAAAATTTTAGTAGATTAATATTTTTGTATTTTATGTTTAATATTGTTGTATAGTTAACTGTCACATTTATTTTAAAATGTTTTTAATATTTTTAGACTTACACTATTTTATTAACTTGATACATCTAGTGTTTACTTTTTCTCATTTAATTAAGGATGTTAAATTTCAAAACTTTAAGTTATAAAATATATTTAATTAAAAGATAAAGTTTAAACAAATTTTAATATCATGTACAGTAAATCATGTGACAATATATTTGAGACTTGCTATTTTATACAAAAATATAAATAAATAACATATACAACAACTATTAATGTTATTCTACATTTTAATATTACGTTTGGGCAGGTGTTTTTTTTTTTTCGAAAACAGACAATTTATTCTAACCATTTTAATAAACAATATTGGAAACATTATGATAATATTTGTTATTAGTTTCAATAATATATAATATTTTAGTATATAAAACTATTACCGGTGTCGATAGTGACATATTCCACTACCAATAAAATTTCTCGTAAATATCTTTCTTTTCTGAACATAACTACTACCGAGAAGAATGGGATTGGAGTGCTCATGATTCGTTCACGGACATGTTGTTATTGGTATTGGCTCTCACGGTCCGAATGAATATTGTTAAAAAAAAAGATTCAATTCCCTATATTTTAGAATGTGTGTAATGAACGAGGCTTTTATTTTGATGAACCTCGATCGATAAAAGTTTTTGAAAATTTGTTTTTTTTTTTATTTCATTATCTTATCTCTTCTTATTTATACTTTTTTGGTTTATTTTTAATATTGTTGAAATTATTACGTGTCACATTTATTATCAAATGCTTTTAATATTTTAGACTTACACTATTTTATTAACTTGATACACCTTCCCATTTTAAACATTCAGCTTTAGAAAATATATTCAATTAAAAAATAAAGTTTAAACAAATTCTAATATTATCAATAATAAATCATGTGACAATATATTTGAGACTTGCCATTTCATAAAAAATATAAATAATATATATAACTATATTAATGTTATTTTACATTTTAAGTACACTCATGCACACAGTTTAAGTCAATTATATTTGTTTTTTCAGTATTGTTATGTTTAGACAGGTACTTTTTCTTTTCAAAATCAGACAATTTGTTATGATTTTAATAAACTATATTGGAAAGATTATGATAATATTAATTATTCTTTTTAATAATAAATAATGTATTCTAGTCTATAAATAAAAAACTATAAAAAATATATATATATATATATATATATATATATATATATATGAATATATATAATACAAGATAAGGTAGCATAAACATATGTATATAAAGTCTGTATTACAAATTGTGTTTTGAAAGAAATGGGAACAAAGAAAAAATTAAGAGCAACGTTTGGAGAGAGTAAAAAAAACTACAGATATTGAAAAGGACAGGTAAGGAGAAATATAATAAAAGATGGAAAAAAAAATTAAACCAAACCTATATATCTTACACATAAATAATTATTAATTTTAACATTACAGTGAGCATAACTAATTTATGATTATATAATGAAACAAATTCTTGTTTCATATTATAATGAAATATATATTTTATATGAAGATATATTTAAAATTTCTACAAAATGCTACTTAATATAATAAATTTCATTTAGTTTAATCATTTAATACACCATAAACATTTAATATACTTCCATGTAACCATGACATAATTATTTGTGCTAAGATAGTGGACTTTTACCACAATTGTTTTAAAAGTCATATCCATTATGATTTATTAATAATATAAATATATATATATAAAAAATATATATTTTTATATATATATTTTTTAAATATATATATATATATATATATATATATATATATATTCAAAAATATAAATATTGGTATTCTCAACTTTCTTAAAAGAAAAATTTCTCTCCAAAAGAAATTTGATGGTTCAACATTCAAAACAAATTGGTAGAATGTCTCCAACTTTCATGAGAAAAGTTCTAAATACCTTTTCAATTTAATTACGTATAACTTTATTTGTGATAAACAACTATATGAGATATAATTAACATAATGCAAAGTAGAGATTTTATGGAAAGATCTATACTTAGGGAAATAAAATATGTAATCTTCTCTTAATATTAATTTGGATTGATATTTTTACATATATATCATATGTCAATAACAATTTTATAAATATGTTTTAACATCATAATATACAAGATTAAAGTAATACATAATTGATTCAATTATTTTTAATATAAGACTCTAGAAAATGATGTTTTAAAGGTGACAATGATTTAAAAATAGTGAGACTAAGTTATTTTAATATTAGAATGTTTTAGTATAAATAAAATTATTATAAACGAATTTTATAAAATTGTTTGTAAGTATTTGACATGATATATATATATATATATATATATATATATAATTAAGAATTAACAGAAGAGTGGTTAAATAAAATAGTACAAATTTTGTGTATTTCATATTTTTAATTAATTTTATAATAGTACAAAAGTAATAATTTTTTTCTCTTTTATCAAAGTTGTTTAAAGTTATTTTCTTTTAATTGAAAAATATTAAATTTTTTATTTTTTAATATTATTTTTAATAATTATTATATTTCTTCAATTTTTTCATTCCAAATACTTTTAGTAAGTTTTTATTCTATTTTATTTGTTCAGATAATTGTTAGCACATGATAAAAATAAAATTAAAGATATAATCATAAAAAATAAAAAATGTAATCATATCCTAATTCACATAAAAAAGATGAGAACAAAGATTAGCGTCAAAAAGAATATTTTGACGTATATACACGTCATTTAGTTTGTTAGTGGACATAAATTTTATTACAAATTAAAGGCGTAACTGTTTTTTTCTTCTCAAAATGATCATTGTTCAAGAAAACGAAATTCGAGTTTTAAGATTCATTGTCTATGTAACTCATTTTTTTATTTGTTGGAAGTCTCACATTGATTAAATATAAGGTCAATTCACAATATATAAGTGGGTGTAATTCTCACCTTACAAGCCGGTTTTGTGGGACTGAGTTAGGCTTAAAGTCCACTTCTAACATGGTGTTAGAGCCTATCATATTTTATTTACTTACATGATTATTATTTTTTATTTTTTATTTGTGGTTTGATCTTATTTTTGTGTGTGCACACATGATGGGGAAACATACTATTATTATTGTTATTTTTATTATTATTATTATTATCTTAAAAAAACTAATATTAAAATAATATTATTTATTTTTAATTAATTTACTTATAAAAATGTATTCAGTTATTTAATTTTTTTATATTATCAAAAATTTTATTTAAATGTTATTATTTTAATTATATATAATTATAAAATTTAAATATAATTATTGAAATAAATTATTCATTCAAAAATAATAATTATTATATTAATTTTCTTAAAACTAAAATAAAAAATAAACAAACGTTAGCGCGGGTCTCAAACCACTTCACATGAAAAAAAGAGAACAAATATTAGCGTCATAGAGAATATTTTGAACATGTGTACACTTCATTTAATTCGTCAGTGGACACAAATTTCACTACAAATTAAAGGCTTAAATATTTTTTCTTCTCAAAATGATTATTATTTAGGAAAACGGGATTGAAGCACTGAGATTCATTATCCGTAAGTCAGAATTTGAGTTTAGGAGATTTCATCCCTTATTCTCATTTATGTGAAATTTCAATCGGGTCCGCTAACGGACCATCCATTAATTTCTATATGTCAATATATTTTTCTATATTTATTATTTTCTTTTAAGTTATCGATATCTGCATGTATTTATATTTATAAGTTGTAACATCATGTTATTTTTATTTTGTACAGGATAATATTTCATAATATGTGTATTTTTTACTTTGATTTGATTTTGTACATGCATTTTACAATTTGTACGAGTCATATTTTATTTACTTGCATGATTATTATTATTTTTTTATTTGTAGTTTGATCTTATTTTTATGTGCACACATAATGAGGAAACATACTATTATTATTGCTATTTTTATTTATATTATTATTATTATTATTGATATCATTATTATTAATATTAGTAGTATTTTAGTATAATTTATTATTATCTTAAAAAAACTAATATTAAAATAATATTATTTGTTTTTAATTAATTTACTTATAAAAAAATATTCAGTTATATAATTTTTTATATTATCAATTTTTTTATTTAAATATTATTATTTTAATTATATATAATTATAAAATTTAAATATAATTATTTAAATAAATTATTCATTCAAAAATAATAGTAATTATATTAATTTTCTTAAAACTAATATAAAAATTAAACAAACGTGAGCACGGGTCTCAAACCAGTTCACATAGAAAAAAGAGAACAAATATTAGCATCATAGAGAATATTTTGAACGTGTGTACACTTCATTTAATTCGCAGTGGATACAGATTTCACTTCAAATTAAAGGCCTAAATATTTTTTCTTCCGAAAATGATTATTATTTAGAAAACGGGATTGGAGCAATGATATTCGTTATCTGTAACCATTCTTTGTATTGGTGGTATAAGTCAGAACTTGAGTTTCCTGAAAGGGAGGAGATTTCATCCCTTGTTATCCTCTATGTAAAATTTCAATCGGGTCCGCTAACGAACCACCCATTAATTTCTATATGTTCATATATTTTTCTATATTTCTTCCTGTAACACCCCATTTAATTTATAAGCGAAATTAAATTAGCGTCGCATAAAATAACATACAAGCACAGTCCGGGAATTTGAAACTAAGCTCCCAACGATCCATGGCACACCACGATGTCCAAAAGAAAATGGGATAAAGAATTACCTAAAAGTATATAAATCTAAAACCATCTATTTTGTGGGTCGCAGCCCTAGATGAACTCATACAGAAAATATAAACTAGTCCACGCGGACTATGCTGCGGAATCTCCATTTCCTTGCTGACCTCTGGAACCTCGCCCATCTGCTCCCATCAATCAAATTGATGATCATCGCAAGAAAGAAGAACCACATACAAGACAACCATACAATAAACAGGGTAAGCTAGAGCCAACAACATTTTTATCATACAGTCAAAACATATTTCTCACCATTCAATATCCAAACATCAACCAAACATGTTATGACTCTCAATCAATACACTACGACTCGACTCGACTCATCCGAATACGTATAACTTAGTCGGATTCAGCGGATGCTTGTACCTGTGGTGGATACCTCTGCTCAGCCCAGAGCTGCTCAACCCCGAGCTATGTGTTACAAGTGTCACAATGAATCGAATTTCCCTCACCACAAGGTTGGCCCTTACTGAATTTTAGGCCTCCAGCTACTCTCACCACAGGAGTCAGTCCGCTCTAAGTGAGACTAACTGGCTCCTTAGAGTGTCAGGATGCAACCTTAACTTGAATCCTTCCCTAGTTATACAGATGGGGCACCACCATGAACACCCACTAACAGGGGCCATGGAATTACGTCCCAACCACTAAAGCGCGACCCTGAAGGTCTCACCTAGAGACCCCAAGGAATTACATGTTGACACGGACCAATTAATCATAAATTCACAATATCAGAACGTTAAATCACGTTTGAAATTTCATACCAACCCCTGAGGTCAATTCCTCATACTTATCACATTTTGAATCCATACTACTGATCATCACCATCCCATGAGTCTAGGACCTCTTCTCATATCAATACCATGTTACTTTAATTCCAGTCCACTCATTAATTTCACATGCCAAGGGTCCACAATATCTGTCATTCATCATTCATGATTCATATCATACATACTTAGCAATTCCTTGTGCATATATACATACATACGGACATGTATCTCATCACAACCCTCATACCCAAACAAATTCCCATCATCCAAGATAAATCAAACAACCAAACAACGCCCTGTCTCGCCCAACCCCTCGCTCAGGCTGGAGGGTCTCGCTCAAGCGAGACGTGCTCGCTTAGGCAGGACCCCTTCGCCTAGGCGAGGGCTCGAAGGAGGAACCAGGAGCCAACGCGGGATCTCGCTTAGGTGAGTCCCTTCTCGCCTGGGCGAGATGTTCGCTCGCTCAAAAGTCGAGCAGGTCGCCTGGGCGACCTTTCGTGCAAAAGGGTTTGGGCGAGTCCCTGTTTGTCTCGCCTAGGCGAGACTGGCTCGCTTGGGCGAGATTAGCAGGTCTCGCCACAGTTTTCCTGCAACAGCGATCCCAGCCAGCCCATCCCACATACATTAACACATTCACAGCTCATAACCATATCATACCAGCCCATAACTTCGACACGACAGTTCATAACATAACAAAAATGGAATATGCAAATGAGCTAGAGCTTCCCTACCTGGAAATGGGTTTGTACAAGTCTTTCGGCACATAACTAAGGAGCACAACAGCTCTAGAACCCGACTCGCAACTGGAACAGTGGATAAAAACGAGTTATAACAGAGTTTTCACTGTTACTGTGAAAGCTAAACAAGACAGAGGCGGTAAGGACTAAAGGTACTTACGTGAGCAGAACAAAGACCAAGCTAAACTTTGAACGTTGGAACCCTAACAGAAAACGGCAACGGCAGCAGCTCTAGGGAGTGGGGTTTCTGTTTTACGAAAAGTGAGTTTAGGTTAGGTTTTGGGGCGGACTAAGTCTGTTTTCCCTTTCTGGGTCAACCCTAAGGCCCAGTAGTTAAGACAGCCCTAAGAAAAAGGGGCCGAATTGAAAGCGGGCCTTACACTTCCTTTCTTTTAAGTTATCCATATCTGCATGTATTTATATTTATAAATTATAATATCATGTTTTTTTTATTTTGTACTGGATAATATTTCATAATATGTCTATTTTTTACTTTGATTTTGTACATGCATTTTACAATTTGTACGGGTCATATTTCATTTACCTGCATGATTATTATTTTTTATTTTTTATTTGTGGTTTGATCTTATTTTTATGTGCACATCATGGGAAACATACTATTATTATTTTTATTTTTATTTATATTATTATTATTATTATTATTGATATTATTATTACTATTATTAGTAGTATTTTAGTATAATTTATTATTATTATTATTATCTTAAAAAAACTAATATTAAAATAATATTATTTATTTTAATTAATTTACTTATAAAAAAATATTCAGTTATTTAATTATTTTATATTCTCAAATTTTTTATTTAAATATTATTATTTATATTATATAATTATAAAATTTAAATAAATTATTCATTCAAAAATAATAATAGTTATATTAATTTTCTTACAACTAAAATAAAAATTAAACAAACATGAGCACATGCCTCAAACCAGTTCACATAAAAGAAAGAGAACAAAGATTAGCGTCATGGAGAATATTTTGAACAGTGTGTATACTTCATTCAATTCGTCAGTGAACACAGATTTGACTACAAATTAAAGGTCTAAATATTTTTTCTTCTCGAAATGATTATTATTTGTGAAAACGGGATTGGAGCAATGAGATTCGTTATCTGTATCATTCTTTTGTATTGGTGGTGAAAGTCAGAACTTGAGTTTCCTGAATAACAGGAGATTCCATCGTTTGTTCTCATTTATGTGTAATTTCAATTGGATCCGCTAACAGACCTCCCGTTAATCTCTATATATCAATATATTTTCTTATATTTCTTCTTTTCTTTTAAGTTATTGATATTTGCATGTATTTATATTTATAAATTATAACATCATGTTATTATTATTTTGTACAGGATAATATTTCATAATATATCTATTTTTTACTTTGATTCTGTACATGCATTTTACTATTTGTATGGGTCATATTTCATTTACCTGCATGATTATTATTTTTTATTTTTTATTTGTTGTTTGATCTTATTTTTATGTGCAAACATTATGAGGGAAACATATTATTATTATTGTTATTTTTATTTATATTATTATTATTATTACTATTATCAGTAGTATTTTAGTATAATTTATTAGTATTATTATTATTATCTTAAAAAAACTAATATTAAAATAATATTATTTATTTTAATTAATTTACTTATAAAAAAATATTCAGTTATTTAATTTTTTTATATTATCAAATTTTTTATTTAAATATTTTTATTTTAATTATATATAATTATAAAATTTAATTATAATTATTGAAATAAATTATTCATTCAAAAATAATAATAATTATATTAATTTTCTTAAAACTAATATAAAAAATAAACAAACGGGAGCACTGGTCTCAACCAGTTTAGAAAGAGAACACAGATTAGCACCATAATATCTTGAACGTGTGTACACTTCATTTAATTCGTCAGTGGACATAGATTTCACTACAAATTAAAGGTCTAAATATTTATTCTTCTCGAAATGATTATTATTTAGGAAAACGGGATCGTAACAATGAGATTCGTTATCTGTAACCATTCTTTTGTATTAGTGGTGAAAGTTAGAACTTGAGTTCCTTTAATAAGAGGAGATTCCATAGCTTGTTCTCATCTATGTGTAATTTTTTCAAAAAAATTGTTTTGTTTCATTGTTTTTTTTATTCTTACTTCTCTTCTTTTACGATATTTTTGTATTTTAATTTTAATATTGCTGTATTATTACCGTGTCACATTCATCGTGAGATGTTTTTTAATATTTTATACTTACACTATTTTATTAATTTGATAGTGCTTACCTTTTCCCATTCAATTAATGATGTCAAATTTTAAACTTTCGGTTATATAAAATATGTTTAATTAAAAAATAAAGTTCAAACAAATTTTAATAGAATGTACGGTGTAAATCATGTGATAATATATTTGTTTGCCATTTCAAAAAAATATATATAAATAAATAACTTATACAGCGAATATTAATGTTATTTTATACTCTAATAAGTACACTCATGTATTCTAAAGATCTAAATAAAGTATATCGGAAAGATTATGATAATATTAGACACTCTAATATTATGTACTCTAATAAATATACTCATATACCAATTTGACACCTTGAACCAAATTAGATATTTTACGAGTAATTAAACCTAATATATTTTAATAATATAAAACTTTTCAATTGTATATATATATATGATACAAAATAAGAAAGTATAAACATATGTATATTAAGTATGTATTACAATTTGTATTTTGGAAGAAAGGGACCAAAATAAAAATAAATAAATAAAGAGGAAAGTTTGAAAAAAAAAAAAAAAAAACAAACTAAAGATATTGAAAGGAAAGACAAGGAGAATTAGAATAAAAAATTTAAAAAAAAAAATCAAACCTAGATATCTTACACATAAATAATTCAATTAATTTTAATATTACAGTGAGCATAACTAAGTTGAGTTCTATTAGATAAGATTTTATATTTGAGATGGAGAAGAAAGTCTATGTTCAATTTTCAGATATCAATAACTGATAAACAGAAAAAAAATTATAATATATATATATATATATATATATATATATATATATAATTAAAAACTTATTTATTATTGTTATACTGTTCACTTCTTAAGCTTCATATCTTTTATTCAACTTAATTTATGATTATCTAATGAAATAAACTCATGTTTCATATTATAATAAATGTATATATTTTATATGAAGATGTATTTAATGTTTCATTAAATGCTACTTAATATAATAAATTTCATTTAGTTTAAACATTTAATACACCATAAACATTGAATATACTTTCATGTAACCTTAACATATTATTTGTGAGTGGACTTTTACCACAATTATTTTAAAAGTCGTATCCATTATAATTTATTAATGATATAAATTTATTTACATTAAATAATTTATTTTTATATATCTACTTTTAAAATATATATTAAAAAATATAAATATTGGTATTCTCAACTTTTTTAAAAGAAAAACATTTCTCTCCAAAAGAAATTTGATGGTTCACTCTTCAAAACCAATCGGTAGAATGTCTCAACTTCCTGAGAAAAGTTCTAAATACCTTTTCAATTTAATCTCTTATAACTTTATTTGTTAGTAAACAACTATGAGATATAATTAACATAATGCAAAGTAGAGATTTTATGGAAAGATCTATAGTTAGGGAAATAAAATATGTAAACTTCTCTTATAACTTAATATTTTTTACGTATAGATCATATGACTAACAATAGCATACATATATGTTTTAGTATCATAATATATAATATTAAAGTAATACATAATTGATTCAATTACTTTCAATAGGAATAAAAACCTACAAATTGATTATTCGTTAGGTTAAATATAAAATTGCATTTTTCTAGTTTTGATATAATATGTAAATTTGTTTATAATTATATATTAGTATTACTTTCTTGAAACCAGGGAAATCAAATTCTTGAAAGTTTAAAGTTTAGAAAAGAAAAAGAAAATAATCTCTTAATATCAAGATTTGAACTTAAAGAGGTGAGAAGATCAACAATAATGTCAAGTATTTAACTTATATTTATAGAAGGAAATGTATATTTGAGAGAAACTTTATAGTTACACTTTTAGTATATATTCTTTACTTTTTTTTTTCATCATTTTACTTTCTACATACAATTATTGTTGTAGTTTCACGTAACAGAAATTCATTCTGAAGTATATTTCTTTTCCTCATTAAAATACAAATTTGTTTCATAAAAGATAGTTGGATAGTTTGAATCCAATAGATAAAAGTTCCATAAATAAGAAGTTAAAGGCATGAAGAAAGAATGAGAAATGTTTAATAAAGAAAACCAAAATACCATAATTTGTAGTAATCTCTTATATCATTTTCTCACTTTTCCTTCTCCTAAGAATCCTCCACACCGTTAGCTCATCAGCTGTCTAAATCTGACCCGTTCATTTCTCCACTCTCTCTATTCCTCCTTCTGCTTCAACCAAAAGGTCACCTTGGAAGCTTCATTATGATGATCACGTTTCAAAATTCACTTTCCTCAAATGTGCAACCACATGTCGCCACGTCAGCATGGTGATCTTCGAACAGCACCGCATGGTGTTCTCACCAGCAGCTGATCATTTATGGACCAAATAAAGACAGAAGACAGAAAATTCGCCCTCTCTTTCTCTCTCTAAAACAAAAACTATACCGAAGGAGCTTGGGCTGGGGAAGTTTCATGGACTGACTGCAGCTCAGTTTAATCTGCAAATCCCATTTCAGGTTTGCCTCACTTTTCACCTTTGTGGCTGAAAGATTCAATTTTGTTATCCAGTGTTGGAGTCCTCACCATGGATTTGATTTTTCTACCCATTTTGAAACCCTAGGATCTGATCTGAATTAGGATATAAAGTTTGTATTTTTGTTTCTCTGTAGCCCTTTTTATGTTCTTTTCGTCCGTTCAAGGTGGTCGTTTTGCATGTGTTTTTTGTCGTTAGTTTTGTGCTTTTTTTTTTCAAATCTGAATGATAACTGGTAAAAAGTTTTATGGTTCTATTTTTTTTTTCCTGGTTACTGACTCCAAATTTTATTGCATTTTGTTACAGGAACTGTGTTGTTTTTCCCTGTGTTATCTCCAAGGGTTGCATGGTTGATCTTTTGTACTTATTTTATCTATTCTAGCATTTCGTTGTTTTTTCTGTACACTGAGATTGTTGGGTGCTGAACATATTTGGGAAGGTTGGTTGTAGACGATAGATTGTTTGTACTGCTTTACATTTGTGCCAATGGAACACCATTTTGGTCAAGACGCTGCACCTGCATCTGGGTCCTTTGATAAGACTAGGGTTTTGAACGTGAAGCCATTAAGAACACTTGTTCCTGTGTTCCCTTCACCTAATCCTGCTTCATCTTCAGCTCCACAAGGGGGTGCCCCGTTTGTCTGTGTTTCTCCTACTGGTCCTTTCCCTTCTGGGGTTGCACCCTTCTATCCATTCTTCATCTCCCCGGAGTCCCAGAGGCTCTCAGAGCAGAATGCACAAACCCACACTGGTCAGCGTGTGCCTGCTACTCCTGCTGCTCCGATATCGACGGCAGTTCCGATTAATTCATTCCGGACGCCAAGTGGAGCTACTAATGGTGATGTGGGCTCATCGAGAAGGAGTACCCGAAGTCGGGGGCAGGTCGCACAGGAAGATGGCTACGGTAATGCTGTGGTAGAGGAAGTTGAGGCAGATGCAACAACTGTGACTAAAAGATCAAAGCGCAAGTTGCAGAAGATAAAGGGACCGCAGAGTGTTGGTTCTGGGGATGTTGATCCAGATGCAGTGGCTGCTGATATTCTCAAGTCACTTAACCCATTGGTTTTCGATGTACTAAATCAACCGGAAGGTAGCAGGGAATCAGTTGCATATACACTCATGGTATATGAAGTAATGCGAAGGAAGCTTGGACAAATTGAGGATTCAAATAGGGCTGCCAACGCCGGAGCAAAACGACCTGATTTGAAGGCAGGTGCAATTATGATGAATAAAGGGATTCGGACCAACAGCAAGAAACATATTGGACCTGTGTCTGGTGTTGAGATTGGAGATATTTTCTATTTCAGATTTGAATTATGCTTAGTGGGTCTGCATTCACCTTCTATGGCTGGAATTGATTACATCGGTACCAAAACCAGTCAAGAGGAAGAGCCCTTAGCTGTAAGTATTGTCTCATCTGGAGGGTATGAAGATAATGTGGAGGATGGGGATGTGCTGATTTACAGTGGCCAAGGTGGGGTTAACCGTGACAAGGGAGCAAGTGATCAAAAGCTTGAAAGGGGTAATCTTGCTTTGGATAACAGTGCTCATAGAGGTAACGAAGTGAGGGTAATTAGGGGTTTGAAGGATATGTATCATCCAACGGGGAAGGTATATGTATATGATGGCCTTTACAAGATTCAAGATTCCTGGGTGGACAAAGCAAAATCTGGTTTCAATGTTTTCAAGTATAAATTAGGCAGGTTGCCTGGACAGCCTCCAGCATATATGATTTGGAAATCCATTCAACAATGGACTGAGAAATCTGTTTCAAGAGCTGGGGTTATATTGCCTGATCTTACTTCTGGGGCTGAAAAAGTACCTGTTTGTCTTGTGAATGATGTTGATACCGAGAAGGGCCCTGCATATTTCACTTACCTCCCAAATCTTAAGAATTTGAGGCCAACTGCTCCGCTGGAATCCACTATTGGATGTTCTTGTGTTGGTGGATGTCAACCTAACAATCCTAACTGTCCTTGTGTTCAAAAGAATGGTGGCTATCTACCATATTCTTCAGCTTCATTAATTGCAGACCTAAAATCTGTTATATATGAGTGTGGTCCTTCTTGTCAATGTCCTTCTAATTGCCGAAACCGGGTTTCTCAAGGTGGCTTGAAGTTTCGTTTGGAAGTTTATAAAACCAAGAATAAAGGATGGGCTCTTAGATCATGGGATGCTATTCGAGCAGGATCTTTCATATGTGAGTATGCTGGGGAAGTCATAGACAGTGCCAGAGTGGAGGAGGAGCTTGGTGGTGACAATCTTGATGATTACATTTTTGATTCTACTCGCATTTATCAGCAACTGGAAGTTTTTTCAGGTGACACTGAAGCTCCAAAAATCCCATCTCCCCTATATATATCAGCAATAAATGAAGGGAATGTTGCCCGGTTTATGAATCACAGCTGCTCTCCAAATGTATTATGGCGTCCAGTCATACATGAAAACAAGAATTTCTCAGATCTCCACATTGCTTTCTATGCAATTAGACATATCCCTCCTATGATGGAGTTAACTTATGATTATGGGACTGTTCTTCCTCTCAAAGCAGGTCATAGGAAAAAGAAATGCTTATGTGAATCTGTGAAATGCAGGGGTTACTTTTGTTAATTATTTGTCCGATGAGTTTTGGACGATGAGGGAGGCCTCTGAATGAATGTACTGAAGGATAAGGTTAGTCTACAACTTTTCAAATCACTTTGTTATAAACTAAATAATTTTTCTTCTTACTTTGTCCTTCCCTTTGTCTCTATCTCGCACTTTTGGGGATCAGTGATTAAGCTTTGGTATTGGTGATTTATTAAATTTTGACATCAGGAAGTTTGTGACCTCAACTTTTCTAATTTCTAGCCCCTCTGCATTTCTAATTGTAATATTGAAACAAAAGACTAGGTGTTTAGTAGATTTATAGAATTTTGAGATAAATGCACGGTTATTATTAAAAGGGTTAAATAAGTTTTTGGTACTTACAAAAATGGTCTATATTGAAATTGACACCTCTAATTTTTTTTTAGTGTTTTTGATATCCAACATTTCATAAGTATGCAAAGGTCTTAACAGGAATTTTATTACTCTTGAATTAACTGTGTTTACATGCAATCATCTAGTAAGATATTTGAAAGAATGTTGGCCTGTGACGTTAATTTAAAAGTAACAGAATAAATATCAGGACCAAATTCACATATTTATTGAAGAGTATCAAAATCACTGGGTTTTTTGGAGGTACCAAAAGCTTAGTTTACCCATATTTAAAATATTTTGCTGTTGCATGCATGACTATGCTTGTCCAGTTTTTGTTTTTAAACTAATTATATTGTTATTCCTGTGTTTTACTATCATTGAAATATCTTTTCCTTCTTTATTGTGTCATCCCTGAATCCTGATGCCACTTGATTATTTTCAATGAAAGAAAAGGTGTAAATCTTTTCCCTACCAAAACATACAGGGAAATATAGTAAAGGGTCTTGTAAAATGGTTATAATATATTTTCAAAGGATGATTTTCCTGCAAGTTTACTTTGACTTGAATTTGGTAGCAATACAAATCCTTTTTCAATTCCAGATTGCTGAATCCAGGTTTAGAAGCTGTGCTACCATGTTCATGAATTCATTTTTCCTTAAGCAAAAGTTGTTGAAAGATGCATGATTGTTTTTATGACTATCATGTATACTTGAAATCCTATATTTGACCATCCCTTGACAATGATGAATCAATTATTACTTATTGATTAAAGGACTAATCCACAATGCATTTGTTCTCTAAGCTAAAAAGTGTTTCTTACATTCTTAACCAATATTTAACTTGTCCTTTCAGGTGTATAATTTCTGTCATTGTGGCGTAGAAATAGCATAAAGGTAGAACGTGGTTTATGCCATTACTTCTTGTTTCTCAGCTCTAGCTGTAAAACCAGACAGCAGGATGGAACTCCGTAGAAAGATGTTAGCAGACAAACTTTTCTTTTTGGCAAACCTTGTAAATTGGCACTTGAAAGATCAAGTTGTCTATTTACTGATGTGGTAAGTTAAGTTGTAAAAGTCAACTGTAAGACACATTTTGTGTAGATTGTTTCTTTTTTCTGGTGTTAGATACTTTTTTTTTCTCATGGGATGGATTTTGAGTAGGGCTGTTAAGTAGTCCACATATTGAACTAGATCTGTAGAATTGGATATTTAAGTATGTTACCATCATTTCCAAAAAATCATCCTAATTTTCTATTATTTTGCGTTTTTGTTGCCTGTGGATGATCCAATCCTACAAATATTCGTTAGGTTAAACTTGCTACTATAGCTCTTGTTTGATGGTTCTAAAACTTTACTCTTTTTGATGTTGGAAATGAAACTACAGAAAAAGGACATTTGAATGCTTAGTAGAAATCTAAATTTAAAAGGGCATGCATCCCTATAATATAAGGTCTTATTTTGAGATGTTATATTAATTTTTGGTGAGTCTTATCACATATGGTAGAGAATCTCGTTAAATAAAATTTTGTTGTTCTCAATTTAATTTTTATTCGATTTTTGAAGATTTTGTGAAAAGATCCTATAAATCAAGTAATATTATTTGTGGAAAAAATGTTTTCTTATTTGATTTAATTTTAAAAAATATTTCCGAGAAATAATGTTTCTGGGAATGATATTTTGTGCAGTGCATATAATCATTTACACGTATGTAGAGTGAAACTATTCTATTTTTTGTTCAGTTAAAATGAAAATTTTACTTCATAAAACGTATGCTTATTTTCATTAAATTATTTATTATGATTAAGAATGAAAGATTTCAGTAAAGGTTATATATCGCTCTTTAATTTTCAAGAAATAATATACATAGTTTTGGGAATATTTCGTACCACTTGAATGAATTTTTATTATTTTTTAAAATCGTAATTTTCAGGAACGTAGCCAGATCACGATTTTCTTGCATGATTTCTTTTTTCTTGTTATAAGGAGAATGTTCATTAGTATCCTTTCTTTTTCTCTTCAGTAGAACCTATTTTTTTAGAAAGAAAAATGGTCATTTTATTTTATACGAAAAAAGTTGCATGAAATTTCCATTAGTTTTAGAATTCTTTGAATTTGATGTTCTGAAAAGCTATTTTAGGATATGATATTTGTTCCGGTAAAAAGTTGACTCTCTTAACTAAAAAACAAATATAGAGAGTGAGCAATCTAGTTCAAAGTAAAAGTTAATAATCCTTCAACTTAGAAAATCCAAGTTTCTAAGGAGTTGTATTTTTATTTATAACCTTTAAGGTTTTACATCATACATCTCTAAGTCCACAAATATAATAGCTACTACAAAATATAATAATTATAAGATACTATAACTTTAAATCTTAAGAATATGTTAATAAAATAAAAACCCCCTAAGAAATATTTAAACTATTTAGTACAAACTTTCAAAATGATTTATGATAATTTAAATTGAATTATAAGTGGGTGGTCATGCCAGAAATTAAAAGAAATGAAATTTTCTTTTAACTCACACAATCTCAGTATTTAGAGGTGTCAATTTGGATCAGCTCACACAGCTGGATCCTGACCCATGTGAGCTAGGGCAAAAAAAGTTCACATTGAAAAAAAGTTTCCATAAAAAAAGTTCACATGACCAAAAACTCCACTTAAGCCCTATAGGTAAAGGCCAACCCATGAGCTTTCATCTTCAACATGAAAAATATATTATTTTTTAAAATATATTCTTAAATTTTTCGGCGACCTAGACGTGCCCGATGAGCCGGATTCGCCAAACGAGCCCAACAACCCGGACGGATCGGGTGAGGTTGACGACTCGGACAGGCCCGATGACAAAGACAATACCGACGACCCGGACAGACTCGATGACCTGGACGAGTCCCACGACCCGGACGGGCCCAACGACCCGGACTGGACCTACAATTTGGATGTGCAAACCAACCTGGACAAGCCCGACGACCGTTTTCGACAACCAGGACGACGTGGATAGGCCCAACGACCATAATGACCTATGCGAGCTCGATGATTAGGACGTAACTGACAACATGAACAGGCCCGACGAGCCCGACTACACAAACGGAACCGACGATCTGGACGGGTCAGACAACCAAAACGATGTGGACGATCTCGACGAAATGAACGGGCACAACGAGCTGGGTGGGCTCGACAAGCTGGACGAGCACGAAGATCCGGATGGGCCCAATGATGCAAACAAGCACGACAAGCCGGAAAAACTCGACGATCAAACGACCCCAACAATGCGGACAAACACGATGACTCAAACGAGCACGACGAACCGAAGAGGCCTGAGGATCTAGACGAGCCCGAAAACCCGAACGAGTTCGAATATCAGGACGAGCCCGATGATTTGGTCGGGCCAAAACGACTCGGACATGAATGACAGCCCGTACGGGCCTAATGACTCGGACAAGCATGACGACCCGAACGAATCCAATGAACCGGATAGGCTTGATGACCAAGACGAGTCCGATGACCTGAATGAGCCTAGTGAACCGGACGAGCCCGATGATCTGGACTGGCCCGACGACCCGGACGGTCCTGACAACCGATACGGGCTCGACGATCTGGACGGGCCTTAAGACCTTGGCGGCCCCGACAACTTAGACGAGCCCGTCCTGACTGTCATGCATGTCTAGGTCATTTTCCCCATCTGGATCGTCGTGATCGTCTGGGACATCGGGGACGTTTTGATCATCGGGCTCGTTTGCATCGTCAGGACCGTTCTGGTCATTAGACCTGTCTAGGTCGTCGGGCTTGTCCGGGGCGTCATTCTTCTCTAGGTTGTTGGGCAGGTTTGGGTCGTCGGTCCCGTTCAGCTCGTGGTGCTTGTCTAGGTAGTTGGGTCCATTCGGATCGTCGCGCCCCTCTGTCTCGTCGGGCTAATCCTGCTCGTTTTGTCCGTCCAGATCGTCAGGCTCGTCCGAGTTGTCGTGCCTGTCTGAATCCCGTTTGGGTCCGTTCGTGTTGTCGAGCTCGTCCGGATCGTTGGGCCCGTTTGGGTCATCGTGTTTGTCCGGGTCATCAGGCTTGTCCGAGTCATCGAGCACGTTTGGGTCTTCGAACTCATCCTGATTGTCGGGCCCATCCTTGTCGTCGGACCCGTTCGGGTCTTCGGACCTATTTAGGTCGTCAAGCCCGTCTAAGGCTTCGGACTTGTCTGGGTGATCTAGCTCGTCGGGTCTGTTTAGGTCTTTGAACCCGTTCAGGTCGCTTGGCCTGATCTTGACTCTGACTTAATGTAGTATTGTTTGGGAGGCTTAACCCACCTTAGCCTTGACCCTAACCCACTAAAGATGAGCTTTGGGAGCTATGGCTTTTTTTTGGCCCTCCTAAAAGTGGGCAAAAGGGGGCTTAATGAAGAGTGGGCCAGGATTGATCCATGGAGCAAGAGCCAAATTGACACCTTTATCAGTATCGACACATTGCCATCTATGATAAGCCTTACCGCACTCGCTTAAGTTTATGGCCAGTGAACTGACTGTTGACTTGAATGTACTGATTGACAACTACTATCGATTCTTGACCGACTTATGTACGATCAACTACTAAACCAAGAAATAACCCAAAAGAGGATCAGTTGGACCATTAGTGGAGGTTTAACAGTAAGTATGATTATATCATGCTTAGGCCAAGATTAGTTTGTGATTACTAACAGGCGCACTAAGCAACCCTATAAATACATGTAGATGTAAAGACCAAAAGGTATGTTGTCTAAATATTCAACTATGCATTTGTCGGATAATCATCGAATACTAACTTAAACATCAAATTATCCTTTACATGTACTCTATTCCACATTGTCAACAGAGAGAGAGAAGACAAATGTGAAGTCATTCGTTTAAAGCATCCAATATCTCTAATCTTATAGGACTATCCTGATCTTACAAGAACAATGATTATTATTATTTGAAGTTTATTATTGTTTATTTCTTTTTGAAAATTGTAATCATGTAAAATAACTAAATACGGGCATTCCCACCAATATAGATTAAAGTTAGTTTGGCTTTCCCCCCTTGAAAGTAGCCAATTCAAGTATTTTCTATATTAGAAATTATTTAAAAATAAAGAAATATTAAAAAAAAAGATATATGTTTAATGAATTTCAGGAAAAAATACGAAGAAAATTGAAAATTAATTATATTACAAATTAATATTAACTATATTGTTCATATAATTTTTTTTTTGTTTTTAACTTATGCCTAAATTAATTTTATTTATAAAAAGGTTATGAACAAATTTATCTAAACCAATACTATTTAACCAGAATTTGAGCTATTAAAAGAGCTAGAGCAGCAACTTTTGTGCAACTTATACCAATTTTTTTTCTCATGACCTCATGGAATTCCACAAGTACATATATTTCATGGGATTCTTTTTTCTTTTTCCTTTCCTTTTTTTTTTACTTCTCTATACAAATAAATGCGTAGAACGAAACTCTATTATGTATTTAGTTTTTGTAATTTTCAATTTCATTAATTACTTCTAAAGTTACTGTGTTTCAATTTTGACTTATAGATTCATAGGTCAATAATAATTTACGGAAATTGATTTTTCCAATGGCTTAGTGCGTATTGATTTTGGATCAGCCCCATGCTATTAAGGAAATATTCTTCTTGCACCCCCATAATTTCATACTATGGCTCTATAAATTTTAAAATTCCAAAGTTACCCTTTAATTTAGGACTCTAAGTTCAGATTATGTAATCTGAAAATATTTTGAATTATATAATTCAAAACACTTAAAATTAGTATTTTTGTATTTTGAAATATATAATCTGAAATATAAAGTTGTATTTTAAAATATGTAATTTGAAATATAAATTTGTATTTTAAATTATACAGGAATACTAACTAAAGAATGTATTTTAAAATATACAATCTAAAATACAAAATAAAAAGTATATTTTAGAGTGTACAAGTTGAATGTTAGCGGCAGGATGACATAGTTCGAAAGAATTTCAACTTTCAATTTATACAATCTCAATTAACTTCCAATCATGTAATCCAAAAGTTATTGTTAATATCCATATTATACAATCTAAAAAGGATAAAGTAGAAATTTAATATTTATAGAAGTACATGACAAAAAAATATGGAGGTACAAAAAGAATTAGCCGCTATTAAAAAGTGGATGATTAAAAATTAGTTTTTGTAAGTGATTTTTGTTTCCATTTTTAATAAAATTGAAAATAATAATGAAACATATTTTTTCTTTATGTACATACAATATTTGTTTTTTCATTTTGAATTTAAGAAAAACAACTCAATATTTCATAAACTTTTTTTGTTTTTGCCAAGGCAAAATATGAGGTTGCACTGCTTGCTAATCACAAAATTAGATTAAACACTGTTTCTTTAGAGAAGATATCAATTTTTTGTGATCTCTCTGTTCTGCATTTGTTTCGTGTTGAATCGCTAGTAGTTTTTTTTTCTTTCTCTGGAAGTCAAGATTTACGACCATTCATCATTTCAGAAAACATTATAATTTTAAAAGTTAAAGAAACAATTAATTATAAACAATATAACTACCAACAATTCAACAACCGAAACAAAATAAAAGAAAAAATTGTTTGTGGAATCCAAAAGCACTTATTCTTTAACACTTTTAGGATTTACAAAAACCAAATTGTTCTTCAATAAACTCAAATTTATCATTGATAAGGCTTTGCAAATATGTCACTTGCAACATACAAGAGTTATGTCTCAAGAAGAAAAAGCTTGATATTGAATTAGTCATCCCGTAAAATATAGGATTGTGAGAGATTACAATTGCAAATAAAGTAACATTAAAAACCAATCAAACTCTTGTAACATTCCTCATTAAATTTGTCAGCACCATCTTCTATGCACGGCTTCTCCTTTTGATTCATAGAAGTGTTAACTTCCTTGCATTCTTCAAGTTTTAAGATCTCTTTCGTATACTTCTTTGTGCATATGAAAATGTACTTATGAATACAATCATCATGGAATGAAAATTATTCCCGTTATTGAACCAGAAAATTGTTCATTGGATGTAGGTTTCACTCAATTGTATCAGATTCTTGTCTCAGAAAACGACAGGTAGGTTATTATTCTGGATATAAATTTCATCATTGTATTTTCACAGTTATATAGTGTTAATTCTAAATTTGAAGTTTTTAGGAAAGTTGTTGTTGACATAAATCATCAAATACTAAGCACAATTGAGTGTTGTGGATTTCGTCATCGTGGAAAGCTTTGCAACATGGTAATGACCTTAACTCATGTATATTTATAAATTTATTATTTTGCCTACTCAAATTACATTCTTGCTTTCAAATTTTGTTAGGCCATTTTGTTTGCTTGCAACACCTTCATGTATAGACAAAGAAAATTGAATGACTTGATCAAGAGAGTTGTGTTTAGTCCTCTGCATACGGTATTATAATTCTTATTGTTTTTTAAATTTATATATTTGATGGATGTTGTTGATGATGGTGTATCAAAATTTAATTGTGATATGTTGAATGCAGATCGTAGTTATAGAAGATAGTAGAAAGGCAAAGGCAAAGAGACGCGTTTGGAACTTAGGGGACTACAACACTTTCTTGACGCGTGGATTGGTTTCAGTACATGATATATTGATAACATATTTTGTAAGAAAGAAGATTTCTAATTTTTTTTATTAAATAGTTATTGTGGATGTTTAATGTCTGTTTTGTTTTTTTTGGAAGGTATTTGCTCCAATAATCCATGAGCAACATTGGTGGTGTTATGCAATCAACTATCGCACACGCCAATTTTTTATCCTTGACTCTCTTGGAAGGACACGACATGGAAGAAAAAGAATAGACAATGCAATCATAAGTTTACTTCTTAAAATAATGGCTGTAGTTGTCAAATTCAACTATTCATTACTAAAATGTATGTTGAAATTTTGTACTGGATTTTTTTAAAGCTCATGGAGATTTTATTTGTTTTGCCTTTAGATGTTCTTGATGGTGATAAACCTAAATTTTAAGTCCTTACCCAAGACCTTCCCCTTCAACACAATTTGTAAGTACCATTTTTTGTTTTACATTTTATCCAATATTACTATATTCATATCATATTGTGATTTAATTTATGTTCACATATTTAGAGATATGATTGTGGCATGATGGTGTTGAGATATATTGAGTTATGGTGAAACAATCTTTGATGAAAAAAACATGCCCGCATACACTTCTGTAATTGCCTTTTATTGAATTTCATTTTTCTCTCATGCTATACACTCGTTATAATTTAAGTTACTTCTTTCCACATAACAGGAACAACTTCAAGCACTCAGGCAACATTACATATGCGATTGGTTTATGGACCCCGAAAATATTCATCGAAATTACTTGCTCCAAGTTTTAGATGTATATAAACGTAAATAGTTTTTGGTTGCAGGAATTGTAAAATATGATTCAAATATGAGATTTGTCGTTCAAGCATTTTACTTTTGATTATATATGTGTTAAGGAGAGAAATATGTTTCCTCCCGTGGTTTCCATAGGTGTCCACATTATTTTGCTACAAAAATTTAGTGGTGGGTTACTTCATTCACACATACATATTGCTTTCCTCCATTTGGACACATATTTCATTACTTTTATGAACTTCATGATCTTCATCAACAGAATTGCCACCCAAATCAAAACTATTATGATGTGTGTGAGCAGGAGAACCATTTTCTTCATAACATGGAAAATATCCCTTAGGTGGTTGTTTGCTCCTCTCCTTCATCTTTGCTTTTTGATTTTGAATTGATTGCTTAAGTTCCTGAATAGTCGCTTCTTGTAAAATTTCACACATAAGTTCCTCCTTCTCTTGTAAAAACCCCCTCCTTCATCTGTCCGTTGAACTTTGCCAAATCCATACCCATATTCATGAAAACCTTGTTGAAGAACAACATGTTTAAGCTCTTCTTTTGACAAACCAACATCAAGCAAAACCTGCCATTATTAATAACATCAACCAATAACTTTAATTAATTCATTGAATAAATTGATGCACTAATAAACACAATAAAATTATAAATTGTAAACAAAGACAAAACTAACTGCTTTTTCTTCAAACTACTACTAACTACGAAATCCCCTATTTTAACATCCATCCAATGCAATATTCGTGGGAATCAGGCCCTTTCTCTTCCAAATCAACAAATGCTTAAAAGCCCATAATTGTAATTTTTTTAACAGACTTGACTAATAATTCAGGATCATATTTTATAAAACAACAAATTTACGATTAATTTATTATACCTGTAACAAATAAACACAACCATCCACATGAAAGTATTTCGCATTTCCTTCGTCTCTTAACAACAATGAAGCAGTACATAGACTCCTAACCAAGTACTCATACACAAGACTACCCCAATTATATTTTCCAAGACTTCCAATGTCATCCACAATGTTGAACAATATTGGAAAAATTCTACCATTGCGACTTGACAATAGAAATTCACATATGCCTATCAATACATACAATCTACAAAAATCAACTACACTTAAATCTTCATGAGGTTGCAATAAGAATTCATAAACGATTTTAACATCAACATTTTCATCATCAAAGTGTTTCCTACACTCACTATGAACAACACCCTTATTCAAATCAATTTAGTTCCAACCACCCTCAACCCTAAACCTAAGCATACATCTAATAAATAAATCTAACAATTTCTTTACTTAGGCGAAAACCTCCATTCCTCTCAACCCACACATTAACTAACTCATTCAAAAGATTTCTACTTATCTTCATAGACTTTTTCAACTTGGGCATCCAGGCAAACGATGTTCTTTCTAGATAAATAATTTGTTCTTCGGTGTTAAGCTCTTATTCAAAGAACCAACATATTGCGTTCGACATTAATGTCTGAAATAAATTTGCATCCACCATAAAAAAACCACATAAAGTCATTATTTAATAAATATATTGAAGAAACTTATACAATTATTTCAAAAGTCATGCATTCATCTCAATTGTACAACCATCGTCTTCAATAACATCACTCATCATTCCCATATCAGATCTTCACTTCACCAAAAAAAATATAAATCAAATAATTAATGGTTACACATAGAGGATATATTGTAAATCAAATATCTCATGCTTACACACATGGGATATATTATTCATTGAATGGTACAACTTCTCCAACATACATAAACACACACAGGTATTCAAATATAAAGCTTCAATCACCAAAATAGATAATTGAGGAAAAAAATGAGTACAACACTACTATTGAAAAAATAAATAGGGAAGACCACACCCAACTATTACTTCACGATTAACCACAAATATACACTTTGTAATAATAGTCTGGGAAACAACTTAATTGACCCAACCATCACGGTTTAGCTTGACAAATTGATGAACATATTAGTTGCGCCACTGCTAAAATAGATCAATAAAATAAACATGGAAAATGGAGAAAATAACATCATATGGTAGCTTAATTCCTTGCTAGATTGTATGTTCACCGACAACCATCACGTCACAAAAATCACAATATGAACATAGACCAATAGAACCACAAGCAATCAAAATGCATAAAACCACAAAATTCACAACCAATCGAACTTCTTAAAACCATTAAATCCACAGAATTACCAATTTCTTAAAAACATTATATCAACGCAAGTAGGAAAACATTACAATAGTTGAATAAATAAACCCTAAGCGAAAATGGAGAAAATGTTACCCTTTTGTGTTTGCTTCTTTATGGGATGGTTGTTCGATGGCTTTCACGCTTCTTGCAGGTGCGATTCTCTAGTGTTCGCGATTGCTATGGTGTTCGTCGACAGAACGATGTGGAGGGTAAAGGAGAAACGTTTTTCTGGATTTCTCACAATGAAGGGGAAAAAGGATATCTTTCGTCAATGCTTCTTGATTGCAGTGGGATTCTTCGTTGGCTTTCGCCCTTCTTGTAGGAATTGGGTTCGACGGTTTCACAATTCTTGTGTGGTTCAAAGAGAGAATGGAGGGGAGGGGAAATGAGAAATTGCTTTTCGATTTTTCACAGAGGAGGGGATCAAGTTTTGTTTCATGTGTGTGCAGGGTGGGGTTCGTCAAACGTGGGTGGGGTTCATAATTGAAGGTTCAAGGTTTGGGGGTTTTTGAAAACTAAAAAGGAGAGAGGGGTTTGGGGAAAGGGTTCTGTGATGAAGAGAAATTGGTTTTCAATTTTTCACAGTGGAGGGGAGGAGGTTTTGTTTTGTGTGTGTGTAGGGTGGGATTCGTCAAATGTGGGTGGGGTTGGTAATTGAAGGTTCATGGATTGGGTTTTTTTTTTTTGAAAACTAAAAGGAGAAAGCGGTTTGGGGGAAAAGGTTCTGTGATGAAGAGAAAGGGGTTTGGGAGTGGGTTTCACACACGTGCGAGTGACAATATTGAACTTCTGTATAATGAATTCATATTTTAATTAAATTATAAAAAAATAGAAAATTAAATATGTCAAGACAGCTAAAATGATAAGAGTAGTAGTAAAAAAAAGTAGTCATTTGATCATTATTCAAAAAAAAAAAGTGAGGAGGAGGAAGAAACACCAGAAAGAATAAGCATGTGCAAACAAGAAGGCATAAAATTGGGCTACATTGAGACTCATCCAAACCCAATTGAAGCTTTGTAATTTTTGACCAAGTGAAGTAAGCATGGAAAGTGTGTCAGCACTACCAAAAATGTGTGTTAAAAGGCTTATAAATAACCAACATCTTTCGTACAAAAACTTTGGATATATATGAAAACTTCAGAGAATGATATTCTACTTTAATAATTTTATCTTGTTATTTGAATTTTATGTGATCCTAACCAGTGGCAGAGCATCTTAAGGGCTGGGAGGGGCCATGGCCCCCCAAGATTTTTGAATTTTTTTTAATGTTATATACATTTTAAAAATTTTAATTTTTTTAAAGTTTTTTTAAATTATAAGTAATATATTTTCTAGTTTTAATTTTTTAATTTGATCCGGACCTTTGAAAAATTGATACAATTTGGTTATTCTCGTTAAATTTATTGAAGTGGATCAACAATTTTCATCAAGATTGACAATGAGATTATGTTAATTATACCAACAAAACAAACTATTTCTATTTACAACTTTAATTTTAATGAAAAAATATTCATCTATTTCAAGAAATTTAATAAAAATAACCAAATTGCATAAGCTTTTCAAAATTCATAACCAAATTGAAACTAAACAAAATTGAAGGACTAACTTAACATTTTTGAACTAAAACAATAACTAAAAGAATAATTAAACCAAATATTTATTAAGATATTTTTTATGTCCTTTCTTGTTGTCTTCTTAATTTTACAAAAATTGTAATCATCTCTCACTGTCATATTTTTTTTAAAGAAAAAAGTAATTATTTTTTCTCTCATTTCTCATTTCTCTTATTTATTTTTTGAAGAAAAGAAAAGTAATTATCTTTTATCTTACTTGATAATAAAATATTAATTTAATAGTTAGTGTAACGTCCCATTTAATTTATAAACGCTATTAAAGGAAACGCCACACATAAGATAGCATAATAACGCAGTCCTGGGGTCCCAACATCACCCCTACAAAACTAGGCACACCACGATGCCAACAAAAGTGGGACAGCTGTTTAACTCAAAGTTACAATCTAAAAACCACGAATACAGGGCCATGGCCCTAAAGAAAACACGAAAGGAAGAAGCATGAGATCCAGCCCAGATGGCTAAGTAGCGGAGTCACCATTCCCTTGTTGCCCACGAGAACCTCGCCCATCTGCTCCCATCAACCAGGTTGATGATCATCGCAAGAGAGAACAGCCACATACATCACAACCATGCAACAAAACGGGTAAGCTAGAGCCAACAACATATTCATCATGTAGTCAAATACATTTTCCTCATCTCATATCCACATAACAACCAAACATGTTATGACTCTTCATTCAATACACTACGACCCGACTCGACTCATCCGGATACGTATAACTTGGTCGGATTCAGCAGACGCTCGCACTTGTGGTGAATACCCCTGCTCGACTCTGAGCTGCTCATCTCCGAGTTATGTGTTACAAGTGTTACGATGAATCAATTCTCTCTCACCACAAGGTTAGCTCTTAATGAATTTCAGGCCTCCTGCTACTCTCACCACAGGAGTCAGTCTGCTCTAAGTGAGACTAACTGGCCCCTTAGAGTGTCAGGATGCAGTCCTTACCTTGAATCCTTACCTAGCTATACAGATGGGGCACCACCATGGGCACCCACTAACAGGGGCCATGGAATTACGTCCCGACCACTAAAGCGCGACCCCAGAGGTCTCACCGAGAGACCCCAAGGAATTACACGCTGACACGGACCAACATTCATAAAACAACATTAGGAGAATATCGATAACATATTTACAACCTCATACTCGTCCATGAGATCTATTCCTCATACGCCTCACATTGTGAATCCATACCTCTGATCATCACCGTCCCATGAGTCTAGGGTCTCATCTCATGACAACACCATGTTCCTTTAATTTCAAACCACCCATTCATTTATTTCTCATGCCAAGTCTCATACCAATCCATTCATCCACAATTCATGAATCATGCCAAATATATGTTTCATACTCCATTATATACATGTCCATCATCACACAATCATACTCAGCCAACATGGTTCATTCGGGAAACATTAAACAACCAAAACCCAGCACGGTCTCGCCCAGCATCTCGCTCAGGCTGAGGGGTCTCGCTCAGGCGAGACCTGCTCGCTCAGGCGAGCCTCCCCCTCGCCTAGGCGAGAGTACAAAGAAAACAAGGGCATGGCAACACGGGATCTCGCTTAAGCGAGATCCCTCTCGCTTGGGCGAGTTGCCTGCTCGCTCAAAAATTGAGCGAGCCGCCCGGGCGACGTTTCGCGCAAAAAACTTAGGCGAGCTCCCTGTTTCATCTCGCCTAGGCGAGAGGTACTCGCTTGGGCGAGATTAACAGGTCTCGCCACTGTTCTTCACTGTAACACCATGTTTTTCAACCCAAATCAAGCATACAGAGTGTCCTCACGCATCAAATCGAAAGATTAAACCATACAAGCAGTAACCAATGCAAACACTGACCAAAACGACTGGAAACTAAGGATTCTAACTTCCCGTACCTGGAAAT
>Ga0214543_1000224_pt1 | contig 85998 bp, 33 predicted proteins | sample CNSS2metaG_FD_160094 | JGI IMG/M metagenome (GOLD analysis project Ga0214543, IMG submission 160094) | Root nodule microbial communities from cowpea collected in UCLA plant growth center, Los Angeles, California, USA - CNSS2 | ecosystem: Host-associated > Plants > Roots > Nodule | place: USA...
CCTTTCGAAACTCACCTGGAGGGGGTCGGAAATGGCGTCGCCGGCGGGAACTCTCGCGAAAACGATGAACAGCGCGAGGGTTTCTGCGTTTCGCGCAGAGATAAAGCAAAACTTAACGTCGGGGGTGCTATGCCCGACATTAAGTGACGTCGGGGGTGGGAGGGGCCGACGTTAAGTGACGTCTGGCGCGCGCTGGTCCGACGTCCCTTGACGTCTGTCGAGCTGGGGGCCGACGTCCTTTTTTGAGTGACGTCGGGGTATTTTTGAACAGACGTTAAGTAACGTCTGCCCGCTCCACGTCAGACGTTAAAAATGTCTCATTATTTACAAAAATGCCACCGCTCATTTTTAACGTTGGGCTTTTTTTAGACAGACGTTATTGGAGTGACGTTAAAGGCCTTTTTTATGTTAGTGATTATACAAGACGAAAAGGAAAATAAAAAATTAAATTAAATTTTTAATTATTTTATACAACAGAAATTAGGAAAAAAAAATACAAATTTCAGCACTTCTTTAATTGCATATAAAATATATATAAAAAAAAAAAAAAAAAAAAAATATATATATATATATATATATATATATATATATATATATAAATTTGTGTTAATATGTTAATTAGAAAACAAGATGCAAATGAATTAGGGTAATTATTTGTACAAAGGTTTAACTTTTTGTTTTCTCTTATTTAAATATGTGGAATTACAGATGTCAAAAATTTATAAAAATAAATGTTGGATTAATTCGTTAAATCGGCAGTCTATCTTAAGACGAAACGGATTATAATTTTTAATTTATTTATTTGTGACGGATGAGTCCAGTCTAACCCATTTTTAAGAGATCATACACATGTCGGATTAAAATGGTTCGGGCCCACCGTTTTCACACCCATACTTGGAATGGTCAAAACTAATAGGCACCTAAGTCTCTTTACTATTTGTACCCCTCCAAAAAAAAATCATCGAGCAGCCACCCAATCAAACAAAGTCTAAGCATCGAAAACTATAATTAAAATTATCTCTCTAAACCAGAATTTGAGATTAAAGTTAGTTGATTACAAAAATTTTAAAATAAATTCAAAATTGAATTCCACAATACTGTAATGTAACTAAAGTTAACATATTTTTTTTATCCTTTTACATAATTTAAAAACGTACATTTTTTTTGTATGGTCAAGAGAGTTATTATTTTCTTTTGTCGGTAAAAAAAAACAGTTGTTGTTTTTCACTATAAATATAGCTCAAAGTCACAGAATAATAATACTATCAGTTTTGACTAACTTTCAATGATAAATGTGAATATTTTAATTCAACTCTTAATATATTTTGTTATTAAGTAGTAAAAAGTTTATATTTTTTGAATAAAGTGTGAATACTTTTGTTAAATGTATTACTTAGTTTTTCTACGTGTTATTTTGTGTTAATATTAAATTATGCAAAGAGAAAGGAAGGCAAGAATAAAAACCTTAATACTCTTGTTTGGATCTCCTAACATTTTATTTAGGTTATTGATTTGATTTGATTTATCCAATTTATCAGTAAACTTTATTTACATTATTATTTTACTGAATTATTGATATTATCATTATTATTATTATTGTTATTATTATTATTATTATTATTATTATTATTATTAGGCATTATCTAGTTGATGAATGAAGAAACATAGTGTTATAAATCCATGAAATGTATAGAAGAAATAGTGGTGGTGGAGAAGCATACCCTAATAATGTAATAATGCATTAAGTATGGAGTAGATGGAATGAAGAAGTGGGTGTCTGAAGATATTTAGAAAGAATGAATGGTGTGAGAAAGAGACACGTAATGAGTGTGAAAGAGACAGGTGCATGATGGTTGTGAGGTACCTCTCACATCACAATTCACAAATTCAAAATTTCACAAGGAGTGGTTCAAACCAACACAAGTAATGTCACAACTCGACAAAACAAACACGTGGGTCCCACTTTCCAACAACTTTCTTGTTCCCTCTGCCCCTGCCTACCATTTTTCACGGATTATAAATTATTATAATAACTCTTAAGTTAACCCTATTATTATTATTAGTCTCTCTTACGAAAAAAGCAACACCGAATTACTTAATAAAAAAAAGAAAAAGAAAATATCTCCACAATCGTTTAAGTATTTATTTATGCTTACCCAGAAGGTCTCACGAGGACTATAAATGGTGGTCAATTCAAAATATCAGAGTTTGATATTAACCGCACTCCACTTCAAATTTGTAAAGCATTTATTATTGCAATTTTCATCGTATGAGTGGATACGCTCTTGTCTCTATTTTTTCAAGTTACGTTCTCGTCACTAATAATATCGGAGAGTTAGATGACATGAGATTCCAAATTAATGTAAACAACGTTTTGAAATCATATTCAAATTAAAAATTCACTTTCTTTGAAATTATTATATGGATGTTCGTCATCTCCCAGGTTTAAGTTTGTTTGTTTTTTTTTTTTAACTAAGCATACAATTTTAAAATTATATTATTATGTTGTTGTTTTTTATAATTTTAAGTAACTTTACACTACTGAAAAATGGTGTAGCTACAGTAACATTCTTTTTTATCAAGCTATTTATATTATACCGCAAATGTATTAAGATGATAATGGATCAGACGGGTTGAACTGCCTACTTTCATTTTTGGAGTAAAATTATATATTTATTCTAGAAGCACAAAATTTATTTTCATCCTTATATTCAATAAATATAAAATTGTTGTCTTATTTACATCTTATCGAATAACATGTATACTCATTCCTACATTCAAACTTGGCTTTTAAATATTAGTTAAGTAATATTTCTACAAAAAAATAAAATAGCCAACAAAAAAAAAAACATTGTACAACAAATAAGTATTATTTGTTAGAATTATAGGTTAAATATGATTTTAGCCTCTTAACTTTAAATAAAAATTAAAATTAGTTTTTTTTTTGAAATTTTTGTCTAATTTAGTCTCTCAACTTTATAAATGAGTTAATTTAATCCTTTAAACTAAATTTTGTCAAGTTTATATAATGTTTTGATATGTTTCATGATAACATTTGAGTTGTACTATTTAATACATTATTGTTTCACTATTAATTGATAAATGAGTTTTACGGGCGAAATAAAAAAAAATATTTTCAATATTTTTTATTATTTATAATTTTATTTTATCTATTTTTTTAATATTAAAAATACAATTTATTATTTTTACTATTTTATACTAAAGATGTATTTTTAATTTAATTATTTCCGATTTTAATAGCTATTACATTTTTATTTAATTTCAATACTTTTACTACAATTTTATATAATAGATATATTTTTACTATTTATCATTTTAATATTATTTGATGAGTTTATCAATATGCATTTGACAACTATGTTCGTTCACTAATTGAACTAATCAGATGACTCTAACAATATATATTTTGATAAATATGTCCATGCATTATTAAATGAGTTTAACAATATATTTTTTTGTCCAAACACATCTTAAACTTGTATATCATTGTACATTAGACGAGTATGTACAATGACTAACTAAATGAGTCTTACGGTACATATTAAATAAGTTTGTTTATATACAAGTTAAACATTTCTCTCAATACAAATTATAAAGTATGTTCATTTACTGATTATACGAGTTTTGCAATATATAATACACAAGTTTATTCATACACTGAATAGGTGAATCTTAAAAGAATATATTTATACACATATTAGACGAGTCTATTAATATATATTAAACGAATCTATCCATTAACTGATTAAAAAAGTCTTACAACACACACTAAAGGAATTCCTCTATACACAAATTATACAAGTTTATTAATATCTATTATTATTATTATTATTGAAATTAGTATTGCTATTATTATTAGTAGTATTTTTAAATTATTATGATTTTCCGTAATATTACTATTTTATTTAGTATTCCTATATATTGTTCACCGTTTTTATTATAATTTTATATAGTATATATAATTTGTATTATTTTTAATTTAATTTTTTTTCAATATTAAAATAAAATTAGCCATCTTTATTCTATTATATATATATATATATATATATATATATATATATATATATATATATATATATTTCATTTCAATGTTTTAAATTTCAACGACTTTTACATTCTATTTAATTTTAATATTTTTCTTACAACTTTATAAAATAGATATATTTTAATTATGTATAATTTTAATATTATTTGATAAGTCTATCCATACAATATTATTATTACTATTACTATCAATATATTTTTTTATTAATATCAGTATTAGTAGTATTACAATTTTAATTAATATTACTATACATTGTTCACTATTTTTATTATAATTTTATATATCATATAATATTTTATTAGTTACAATTTTATTTTATCTATTATTATTTTTTCACTGTTAAAAGTATATTTAACTATTTTTACTAATGTTCTATATTTTATATATATTTAAATTTTGATATTTTAAACTTTAATAACTATTACAGTTTTATTTAATTTCAATATTTTTACTGGACTTTTATATAATATATATATATATATATATATATATATTTATTATTTATAATTTTAATATTATTTAATGAGTCTGTAATTATACTTTAAATGATTATGTTCATTTTCATATTAGACAAATTTAACGATGTATATTTTGATAAGCATGTTCATATATATATTGATTAAATAAACTTAATAATATAATTTAGACAAATCTATCTGTAGATAGTTTAGATGGATATAATGATATAGATTAGACGAATTTATATAACAAATGACCAAATGAGTCTTAACGTTTATACTAAACAAGTTTTTTTATACACAAATTAAACAAATGAGTATGTTATGATTAAATTACAAAGAAAAGGAAGATAAAGACGGTAGAAAGAAAAAAACATTAACAGCTGCTATTAATACTCTTTTTAGTACAAAATTACTTTATGTTCTAGGATCAATGGATTCATCTCATCTTCACTATACTGTCACATCTTAAATTTTGCGTTCAAGTACATTATTACAAATAAAATCTTATCACTTCTAATCAGTTTGAAGAATCATACATAGGCAATACAATCTCTTCTCTTTGCTACTCTTTGGAGTTTATGTTTAAGATTTAAACCTTAAGACAAAACTTACATACCGTACCATAATTAACAGGTACAATTTATATTATTTTTTAATTAAATTTAGAGTTTTACTTCAGTAATTTATATTTTCTAAAATAAATTGCATATTATCAAAGTTCAAATTTAATTAAATAGCAACACCAAATACCTATATATTATACTTCCAACATCATTAGATGACATGTAGCCAAAAAATTAGTTAAATTTTTCGACAGTTTTTCGTCGAAAACCTGCGACTTCCTTGAACTTGAGGGCAGGTTCAATTCTTGAGGAAATAGGATGTAAAAAAAAAAAAAAAAAGGTTAAAGGGGGAAGGTTCTTGGTTAAATAACTTGGCCTTAGTTGCAATGTCACTGTTCAAAGTCTAGTATAACTTAGTGAAAAACAGTTTATTTAACTGGCTATTATTTTTGGTTTATAAAAAATTAACGAGAGTTTCAATTTCAGATAAGTTGAGAATAAGAAGATTGAAGATAATTAATTATTAATAATTTTAACATCGTAAAGATATAAATAGGTAAGTGAAGTTCTTTGGACACCACAATCTAATGCCTGAGAAATTTAAAACAACAAGATAAATAAAATGTGTTCAAAGTACAAATCAACAAGGTCGTTGTAGTATAGTGGTAAGTATTTTCGCCTGTCACGCGGACGACCCGGGTTCGATCCCCGGCAACGGCGTTTTAGTTTTTGTAAATCATTTCATTTGGTTTTCTACTGCATTTCATGTTATTTTTTATTTTTCAGCTATTTTTTGTACGTATATATTTTTCTACCTTGTTCAAATTATGTCTTAATTTTCTTTTTCTCAATAATTTATATCATTCATTTAAAGTTTTCTATTTGCTTCAATGTCGAACTATTTTGATTGGGACTTGTGTTATGAGGATTGAAGCACATGAAAAGCTAAATTTTCATGTTAAATGCAGCATATTATGTTGCATGGGGAAGCATGATTTGTGAACTGTGAAGTCTGAAATCTTCTTTTCATGCTAACCCATACATTGCATATTTTTATGAAGAAAAATTAAACTTAACAGCATATTAGCATGAAAAGGTGTAGTTGGAAGGAATAAATAATGTTTGAGACAGCATAAACACTGTTTTTTTTGGTGAGAGAGAGTGGATGTGAAGTTCCACTACTAAAACACAAACTGGGTTCTATGGTACTAAGAAACTGGGAAATATCATTACCCTAGAATAATTATATTATTTATTCATTATATATTGACTTTCTCTAATCAAATATATCTTGTTTCACGTTTCTCTGTTCTCTTTATTATAAAAAACATCCTTAGAATATTTCTCTTTCCAAACATGTTCCACTCTAGCTGTTCATCATCATCCATCTTAGGATTGTTGGTTACACAGGGTGTCTTTAGTCTGTTTCCCATACAAATTCACAAATACGGATCAAAATATATTGGGATGATGTATTGCAATGAAATAAAAAAAAAAATCATTTTTATTGTTTGAAAGTAAAATATGGAGTTAAATGAACTGTAACATTTTAGTTTCCATTTTTTCAAAAATATATTATTCTTGGGAAAATCAAATTTAGACTAGTAAAATTAACATGTCATAGTCTTACGATTCTATTTCATCGAATAATCTCAAATTAATCTTTGTCCATTAACATTATTTCCACATATGAACAAAACTAAATTAAATAGAGTTTATCTGCAGTTCTCTCCTCTATCATTTTATTCCGTATTACGAATTCAAACATTATATACTAGTTTTGATAGATTATAATTTTATGTGAACCATAATTTATACAGTCTTTAATACCTCATTTTTTTTTGTCTGTCAATGTTATTGTTGGCTCCTAGTTGATGTAAACTTCTTCTTAGAGATGGTAGGTTCAGCCTCTTTAGGTTTGGTCCGTAAAAGGCTTGCACATCGTGGACCGGCCTGTCCCGTCCCTCACAATTTGTATGGGCTGCAATTACTGGTTTGTCCCACACATCACTTAACCCGCAGGTCTGCGGGTCTTTTAATTTTTTTTATTTTTATGATAAAACTTTCAATGTTTAAAATTGGGAAAACTTTCACAAAATTAAATAAAGATTCTGGGGATTTTGATGATAAATTGATAATTCAACATTTTCATTATATTCTTTAAATTTTAGCATATTAAAAAATACATAATACTTGTCTTTTGTAGTTATACAATAATTTGGAATGTTAATACAAGAGTCCATAAAAAAAAATTTAATATAAACAAGTGTGAGTTTTTTTTTATGTGGGACGGTCTGTGCGAGTTGCGACTTATGCAGGCCGGACTGTGACAAATTTACGTTCAACTTCTAGGCCCGCCTAGTATATTTTGTGCGGGCTTGTGGGTCGGCTCGCCAGGCCAGATCCTAATTGATACCCCTACTTCTCTTCCTCCAACACAAAATAGTTTTTTCTTTTTTTCTTCCTACTTTGGCTTGTTATTACTCTATTGTCCTCTATTAAAATTCATGTATTTTTCCTTCTCATTGTATTTCTCCTTCTCATTGACGTTTTAAGGTTTACATTTTTCTCTTTACCTATTTTAAAATATTTTTAAAATTTGTATAAGATGATAAAAATTTTATTATCTTCATTGTTATGTGTTATTTAAATTGTTTTATTGTTTGAATACTTGTTCAGTGCAATTTTCCTATAATTGACTTATTATATGCACAATTTTAATTTGTTTGAATTTGAGATCAAGTGTCGTGATTCTATTTCTAATTCTATTTCTATTTTATCCAAATCGTTAAATTAAGAATAAATAAAAATAATAGAGTATTACCATTGAAAGATCTGTAATTTGTTATTGAGTTTTAAACTACAATTCCAAATTTGGTATAGGGAAATTAATCCCAAAATTTCAACTTTAGTACAGGTAGATTAATTCCAAACCTAATTTCATTAAATTTATTATGGTATATAGAGTTTAAGGATTTTTAGGAAACGTTTTTGTCATTATGCACCGTTTCGTAGATCCAATTCTGACCGGTGACCACACAGTTGTGATCATCTCGACCAAGCGACCACCATGTTGTCAATGGCGCATTCATTGGTGTTGTCACTCTCTAACGTGCCAGATCTTTCGTCATTACTATCGCTAATGGCGGCGCATCCGGTAACCTTTCTAGCTGCGTTTTCCTTCATCAGACTCGTCTCCGTGTGATTTTTCATAAATTTAATGGAGGATTACCTTTTGCTTTCTAGCAACGTTTTTCTTCATCAGACTCGTCTCCGTGTGATTTTTCATAAATTTAATGGAGGATTACCTTTTGCCTCTATTATGGTTAAAAAAAATCGAAAGTCAAGATTTTCTATAGTGATGTTACTAGTATTTTATAACCGTCAAATAAAAAATAAAAAAACTGTAATTGTCAAATAAATATGAAAATAACTGTAATTTATGAGAACAATTTACTAGTGAAAACCGTACATAACCTTGAATACACTAATTTAAAATACATTGAATAAAAAATACATCATCAAGTAGTAAAGAAGCATTTACATAATAACACTTATTATTTAACTCACAAAATTTTGGACACATTACTGTACTTCTCTTTATTTGAAGAGATGTTACACAAAGATGTCGTTTTTCTTTTTCTTACAGCGAGAACACTCACATCTTTATATATATATATATATATATATATATATATATATATATATATATATATATATATATATATATATATATATATATATATATAAAAGAAATAATAATTTGTAAAATGGTTTATCAGTTGTTTTTAATTTTATTTTGCTTTCCATCACATGCAGCAATTTAGATTTTATTGGTTTAAAATTGTTGAATGTTATTTTTTCACTTTTTAATTTGTGGTTTTATAAAACACCCACTCAAATATTTTGGGAGGTCTGGTCTTTCTATTAACCCTAACATTTTTTGTGTGCAACCTTGCCATAACATAATTAACTTTTGAAATACTCACTTAAGATTTGTGTAGATTGATTTTATCCCTTTCATGACAATGTAAGAAATCTTTGACATTATTAATAAATAAAACTCAAAATTTCAATTTAAAGCACGAGTATACAAATAAAACTATAATTATAATTTTGATATATTATTATTAGTCTAAGAAATTTTATAATTTATCAAAGAAAATTTTATAATTTAATTGGAACACATTAGGAATATGAATATTTTAACATTCTCATTTAATCATACACTCCTATATGATTAAAGATACCTACTTTTACACTAACTTTGAAAATCACATTTATATCAAATAATACCATTTTTTTAACCTTCTTCATTTTCTCTCACAGTATCTTATTTAAAAAAAAAAAAAGTGTCTCACTTTCTCTGATAGTAATAATTTCCCTGGCAGTGATAATGCGACAAGGATCCAACTTGCCTGCCATCCACCACTTGTATTTTAGCATTTCAGTACTGTGCAAGAGTTTTCATCTCGCGTCTTCTTAGGAACACATCCTCAATAATTGAAGTAAATAAAAATCAGATAATTTTATTAAACAAAACTGACCACTAGTAATTAGAGTTTATTAAAATTTAATGTGATTACGAAATAATAGTTGCATTGCACTGAATTGAACCACATACACAACATGCAAAAGAATAATTAATCCTCAGAAGAAAAACAAGAAAGAAAAAAACAAAAATAGACAATGCTTTAGTGGGTTTGGAGACATGGTTATATTCATGCCTGTGGCAAAACTCTTTCACGCCGAACCCGGGTCGGGTCTCCGCATGGTGATATAACGCATCTTTGTGTTGAATGTTTGACCCGTTTACGTTAAAGTTGAGGAGAGAAACTGAAAAAAGAAAAAGGTTATAGAGAAAGAAAAGAAAAGGCAAAGGCAAAAGCATTTGGCAACAACAACTACATCGAAATTCGAAGCTGCATCACATCATGCATTGTGCCATGCCATCATCATCATCCATAACCACTTTGAAACGCCTTAGTTTCAGTAGAGGTGAGCTATGACCGTGTGTGGACCCCACACTCTCTAATAATTAGGTGATCAAAAGGCAGTGCACATGTTATGCAAGCCCTCCGCACCACCATGCCTTTTATCGCGTCTACCTTGTCAATCACGCCCCCATCCTTTTAACGGTGCTGATACGCGTGGCCTTCAAGATATTCGATGAGGGTTTCCGCATCTTATAATATCCCCGCAACTAGCTTCTAAGAGGAGAGAACAGCTTCTATTCTTCAACAATAACAAGAAGGGGAAGCACACCGCATTCCTCGTGAGCTTCTCTGTCTTTGTTTAGATCGGTGCCACGCGCTGGCGGAACTTGCAATGACTTCCGACGGAGCGACATCGGCGGCGATCACCAATCGGCGGAAGCCGTCCTGGAGGGAGAGAGAGAACAACAGGAGGAGAGAGAGGCGGAGAAGAGCCATAGCCGCGAAGATATACACTGGTCTCCGCGCTCAGGGGAACTACAATTTACCCAAACATTGCGACAACAATGAGGTTTTGAAGGCTCTCTGCGCTGAAGCTGGTTGGACTGTTGAAGAAGATGGTACAACCTATCGCAAGGTACTCTTCTTTCTCGTCTTCTTAACATGCTTAATTTTACGGAGATCTAGCTTTTTCTGATTTTTACTGTTTGATTCAAATCCTGCTTCAATTGTGTGAAGCCTCACTGTCACTTTTTTTTTTTTTTTTTTTTTTGTATTTATTTTTTTTAAAAAAAAAAAAAAGTTTTTAAAAAAATAAAAAAAAAAATTTTTTTTTTTTATAGAGAAAAAAAAAAAAAAAAAAATATATATATATATATATATATATATATATATATATATATATATATATATATATATTTTTTTTTTTGTGTTTTAAAGTAACATAATCACAGTATTAAATTTGATGAGTGACATATTTCAGTAGCAAAGAAAGAGTGACATACGTAAGGCATAAACAAAAGCGAAAGCGGAGCACAATTTCGCGCACGGAGACAAGACATGCATTCTAAGATGAAACAAAACGAAACAAAACATGAACGAAGCGAAACCCTTCATCTACGCCGAAGTAGTGAGTATATAGTTTGTTAGCGAGGTTCACGCGAGTTAAATTGAAGCAATGGCGAAGGCATATCCGTCGAAGTGCGTGGTTTTAAGACGTTTTTGCTTTGTGAAGTGGACGGTGGCGATGGTGGTGTGTGCGGCGGGGTCGCTGTTGTTGTGGCCGTGGAGTCCAGAGCTGAAGATAGAACGGATGAGCGTGAAGCGCGTGAGGGTGCACCCGCTGCCGCCGGTGGGCGCGGACGTGTGGATAACGCTGTCGGTGGTGGTGAAGAACCGCGGCATGTACTGGCTGGACCTGGCGGACGTGGACGTTGGGGTGAAGTACCGGGGAAAGAAGATGGGTCACGTGGAATCGGAGGGGTGGCACGTGCGAGGTTGGGCCTCCACGAACGTGGACGGTGATCTGGAGTTTAGTGGGCTTCCATCTACCGAGGTGGCCCATTTGCTGGAGGACATGGCGAAGGGTGAGGTCTACTTTCACACCGTTATTGAGGTTGCTGGCGAATTTGGCTTTCTCAGCATTCCCATTCCTCTCACGTTTAAGGTAACATAAATTTTATATTCTGTTTTTGTAATAAAAATTATATTTTTGCAATTTTGTTTAAATCAATTATTTTCTAATTATACCAACTCTAACCTTTATTTATCGAGTTAAATATATTTTTGGTTTTTTAATTTTCAGTAAATTTTGGAATTAGTACATTTCAAAACTTTGGACAAATTTAGTTCTTAATCTTTCAAAATACGTTAATTTAGTCTTTTTAATCAAATTTTATTTAGTTTATTTGACATTTTAAGCGCGTTTCATAATAATATTTTACTTAACATTAAAACGAAAATATGTCAAACAGTATAAACAACTAAAATACAATCTTTTCGAAACATCAAATAAATCTACCAAAATTTGATTAAAAGGACTAAATCCACGTATTTCGAAAGACGAAGGACTAAATTGTTCCAAAGTTTCAAAATGGACTAATTTCAAAATTCACTGAAAGTTAAAGGACCAAAAACATATTTAATCCTTAATTATTTTAGTAAAAATATATATCCTTAGGAAGAACTCTCAACTCATACTTTTCTGGATATATAATTTTTACTATTTTTTAGTATCTAGTAGTTATAAATAAGATCAAATATCGTTAATAAGTGGATTATAAGTCTAATTCAATCCCACAAAATCGATATATAAAATGAGATTTGCACTTATATATTATGAAATTGTTTCATCTCTAATCAACTTGAAACTTTTAACACACCCTCGTTGTATATTGAAGTATATGCATCTTGTGTATAGGTCTAAAAATAGATGGTCTGATAGTATGTGAAATACGATAGTTTTTTTTTTTTTAAACAATGACTCTAATATTATGTAAAGAAGTGAATTTTAAGTCTAGCTCAACCTAACAAACAAATTTTTTAGAATAAACTCTCATAGCAAACTTTAAATCTAATTCCATTTACAAAAGAGGTTTAATAAAAGGGCAAGTTTAGCTTCAATTATATATTATTATTATTAGATTAAGATTTCATATGGGATCTGAAACATGATCTTTGTTCCTGATGTTCTGAATATGGTGATGTTGTGTCTGTAAACATCCCAACAGATAATACTGGCATGTGAGGTTTTGGTGAATACAAAAAGCCATTCAATTATGCTTCAACACTGTATTTACAAGGTAAGCTTTGGATGCCATTAATTGGGGTTAGTGGGGTCGTAATACACTCTGTCACTATTTTCTTTGCTTTGTCAACGATTCTCTTCTTCTCACTCTGTTTTTTTCATTTCAATTATGAACTCAAGGACTGAGCAAAAACACTCTGCTGAAGCCTCAAAACATCTCTGTCTTCCACCATATGCACCATGCATGCATGTGTAAATCACATCATTCGAGCTTGGAAGAATCAATGGCCACATACTCTCTAATATGTTATTAGGAGCTTCTTGCAATGATTGTGTTTTCATGACCATTATTGTAACATTTCAATCATCAAAATAACTACTTTTTTTCTTTTTATCACACCCATTTTTGTATAATTTTCTGCCATCAAGTCGTGGATTTCATTGGCCATATACCAAAAAGAAAATAAAACCATGGAATAAAATTAAGGGTAATTGAAAGTACTCAAATTATAAACGTTTCGAGATTTTTTTTTTTATTGATTTATATAAATTTTCATATTTAATTTTAAAATAAGAAAAATGATCATGGAAAGAAAGACACAAAACCATGAACTCATCTCTCTCTCTTTTTGTTTAACCTTTTTTTCCTCTTCCCAATTAATGGTCCACTTAACTTTTGAGAGCCTTGTATGATAACTTTTTCCCTTTTTTGTGAGTATAAATTCAGTCTCACCTTTTTCTTCATCATCTTCTTAGTCCTACTTTATTTCCAAACCAAGCTAATAATTTTGCTTTGGGTTAAGATGGGTAAGACATGGAGTGGTGCCTGTTGAGATTCATCAAACTTTGTCTTCAATCAAAATTGCAACCAAGGATTTGATTAAACTTTGTCTTCAATCAAAATTTCATCTTTCAAAATATGTAGATTTAGTCATTTTAATCTAATTTTGTTAAGTTTATTTGGCATTTTAAGTGCGTTTCGTAATAGTATTTGACTTAACATTAAAGCAAAAATATGTCATACATTATTAACAACTCAAATACAATCTTGAAATACGTACGAAACATTAAATAAACTTAATAAAATTTGATTAAAAAGACTAAATTTACGTATTTATAGAGATATATGACTAAATTAGTCTAAAGTTTCGAAATGAACTAATTTCAAAATTCACTGAAAATTAATGGACTAAAAACCTATTTAACTTTTTTTTAATTTAGCGTGTCATAATTTTAATTTTCTTCTCTCTTACTTGTGCATTTAATAAAAAAAAAAGGGAAAATTTAAACGGAGAAAATGGCATAAAACCACAAACTATTGTGTAATCTTTACAAACAACATTTCTCGTAGATTTTACATCACCATGTTCTTTTGTTTTCTCCTTTTTCTCTTCTTTCTTTTCTCTTTTTCCCTTTTTATCATCTTTACTTTCTTTTCCATTTAATGTCCAGCAAACACTTGAAAGCAATATGGATACCCTTTTTTGTTCATGAATAATTTCAATTTTACTTTTTTCTTCAACTTCATTTGTTCCCTCTTTTAAGTTATTTTCAAACGATAATAAAATACCTTTAGGAAGAAACAGCATTGGGCAGTGACCAATAAAAAATAGGGTAAGAAAAGGGTAATGGAGGAATATAGAGTGGGCCAACAAAACAACATTGGAGAAGCACACAGTAACTTTTTCACATTGATTTCAAAAGCATGTGAAATTGAAACCAAACACTTGTACAAACCAAAGGACCATGTTATAAGGGGTTAAACACATTTAAAAATTTGAAACTATTAATTAAGTCCTAAAATCAAACATTTTAAGCACCGACCAATCTTAATTTATAGGGTGGTCTTATGGTCTTACACTGAACCAAAAAACTTGTGCATCAAAAAGACAAATAAAATAAAAATTCCTCAAATCGTTGCTTATTACAAGGGTTACCTTTTGTTTAGAACTCCCTGTGAATCCGAAAACACAAAAGCTATTATAGCAGAACCTTATTGTTTATAACATTCTGGCACATCAAATACATAGGATAGGACTTAGGTGTTTCAATCACCAATTTCTCTGCATTAAAATAGGTATCTCTTTGTTTGTTTATTGTTTATGTTTCTCCAAAGTAACTTACGGAACAAACCATATACCCCATGGCCCATGTGACAACATAGAAACATAGCCATGAAACAATTTCAAAAGGTCATATAATTGGTGACATTAAAATGAAATATTATATTAAATATGTTTACTGTTTAAATTTTAATGCGAAATTAGAATTTGTTTATGTCACAAATTTCAGCATAGTTTGGTTTTCAAACTTTAAAATAAAATAAATATAATTTTCTTAATCAAATCGCGTTAAATTTTTTTGACGAGTCAATCGACTTTTCAGATTAATTTTTGAGCTGTTTACATCATTTGACACGTTCCAGCTTAAATCTTATACTAAAATGTCATTTAACACGTAAATTTTAAAGTTTACGTTGTTAGATTAAAAAAACTATATCTACTTAACTTTTAAAATCTGAAAAACAAAATGTATTCAAGTTTAAGATAAGAACAAATTTTAATTTTACGTCGAAGTTTAATGACTAAAAACATATTTAACCAGGTATCTTCTTCCTATCCTATCCTATTGTAATTACATGCTGTGCTGAGGTGGTGGTGGTGATGAGTTGATAAAAGGAGGGGTGTGTTGATGTGATTATATAAATAGCCTTAGTGCATGCACTTCAAACACCTTGGTCCCCTAAACCATTTTGTGCTCCCAAGGTTCTCTTCTCTATCTGTGCTTCTAGTTCTGTACACCATGAACCTTGAAAACTGTCACTGTCTAAGCACCATAAGCAACAGCAGTTGGCAAAGCTATGAGAGAATTGGCTACGATCCCATTGTGTGTGTCAACGAATTTGTGACCAGATTGAAGATGGGAAGCTGGAAAGCTTTGTGGCGGAAGATAAAGAGAGAGAGAAGAAGATTCTTTAGACCTTCACCAGTGTTTCATGTTCAGTATGATCCAACCTCGTACTTACACAACTTCGATGATGGCTATTCCACCGACCCAGATAACGTTTCTCGCTCATTCTCAGCTAGATTTGCAGCACCCTCCAAGATCCTTGCCAAAATTCAAGTGATGGGTGATGAAGAATTGCAGATAAACCATAAGAGTATCATGATGTAGTTGTGAGTTCCTTTGGACTCGTTTTCATTTTTTTTTCTCAGATGAACTATGATGCATTGTACAAATGGTGAGAGGTCTAGTTATATAAATTAGTTAATCTCTTTGACTGTTATTTAGAAGCTATATGGAAGTTAAGTTAAGTTCTCTCTCTCATCTTTCCATTTCTTTCTTCTGTCCTCTTTTTCATATATGGAATAGGTGTTGATTATAGAGAGTTTCTTTTTCTTTCCATGGTGTTTGGATGAACCTTTTGACTCATTAGCAGAAACTTTTGAGTCAGGGTCAATTCATATGTACAAAACAACATTCACTATAACAATAAAGAAGCTGCACATTATAACCAGAGAACAAGCATTTGTTCCCAATTGCTTAAAACACACTTTTTTCTTTCTTTCTTTCTGGAAACCATATATCTTTATAGCCGAAAGTTTTGAGATTAATTCTTTCATAAGTGAAGTGCTGATTAAGGATATATAATTTCTCTCCCCATATGTATTATTCTATTCACGCAAGAACCAAACCATCATCCATTTTTCTCAGGATTACTATATACATTGATGATTCTAATTGAGTTAACATAACCTGATAATGAACTTGGGAATGATTTTTTGATGTTCTTCTGATTAGGATACTGTGTTTTTGATATCTCAGCTACTGACACTCCAAAAAACATGTCACTATGCACTTAAGGTTGAACACTAATGTTCTAACATTGCAAGATGGTGACAAAATAGGACATGATTATTTCTCTTTGAACAAAATTCCTCCACTGTTGATCAACCAACAAAATCATTAACCAACTTGAATGGTGGTCCACCAGCTCCTGGTATTCTGGGACCATAGTATCTGCATATACAGAAAAAAAGAAGAAGAAGTAACTGCAACCAACCATGTGCTCTGTGAACATGATGTGCAAGTGCTATCCAACCTTCTTTCACTTGTCCCTCTTGGAATTTATTTCCTCTTTCTTCCCACCTATCTGTTTTCTTTCTCTTGAGCTTCTTTTTCAACCGAATCTGAGTCTTCCATTTAATGCCACAAAGTAATCCAGGGAGAAAAGGATAAAAAAACTTGAATAGTAAAAGCTACAGGACCCATTTTCTTGCATCCTAATTCGTTAACCCTTTTATCTTACCCACCTCTGATGCACCTCAGACTGGTGCAGTGGGGCACATGAAATTTAATGCCTGTCCTTGTGCAACCATACCATCCCATACCCTTTGGACCAAACTGTCTAACCCCAAATGTTTTTGCTCACCCATCAAGTAGGTGAACAAGGGGCTTCCGAATTTGGAGACATACCCTCACTGTAGTTTTCCATAAATTCACAACATTATTAAGATTCATGTGAGGCTTTCAAACACATCAAAACCCAGCACAACTCTGTCATATCTGTTTTTAACCCAAAATCTCTCATATGGTATAATTGTACTCAAGGTTTACTTATACAGTGTTGTTATCGAAACATTTGAACCGATCACTAAGACAAACCATTATAAAATCAGAAATAGAATTATTTTTTGAATAAATGAATTCGTTAAAGAGATTATATAAACATGACTTGAATTCAACCTAGGATTGACAATCATTATAACTTAAACTCAGACTTGGATTATTGTCAAACAATATATGTGCACTATGTATCTTTAAGTGAGAGAGTGGCATTGATAGTGTAATAGCATTAGGTGGAAGCTGCAAAAGCACTCAACCAAATGGTTGCTCAATAAATGCAACAGAAAAACCAATAGTGTTTGTAATTTGCAGAGATATCTACCAAAGTTACCATGAATATGATTATTGATTGATTGGGAAAGGATGAAATTTGGGACATCTACTCTAAGCCCCACTCACTTACCATCTTCTGATGGAATCACTCACTTTGGTCATTGATTGTGCCATGCTTGATTGTGATGTCTGTAAAATACATGCTTTTTCTTTTTGGATTCTCTCCATTGCAGAAAAACCTTTATACCCTGAATATCATCTGAGAAAACTTTCACAACTTAATAACTCTATTCATTTCTAATTCTCTTCTCCACAAAACTTTTATATTCAAATGTTCACATTTTGATAAAGTCTATTCTAAAATGAATATTGATCGACTCAAGAAATGTGTATAATGTATGAAGAAAACTTCCATCAATTATATATTATTTTGTACACATATATGACATTTTTTTATTATTTTATTTTTCTTACATATTAAATTTTATTTTTACTTTTTTAAAATTATAATTGTTGTTTATTTTTATTGATGTAGTAGATTCAAAAATTCATGTATTGGGTGAATTTTAAATTCATTGTAAAATCAACCTGTCGTAATTGATTTATTATGTTTTTTTATGAGATAAAAAATAAAATAAAAGCTTACGTAGTAAATATATAAAAAATAAAACTAAAAAAAGCTTTATGAAATTATAGTTTGTCAATGATAAGTAATAACAGTGAAGTTAGAGCATTTATTTAGCACCAAAATATAAAAATTAAATTAAATTATAGACCTAATAATAATATTTCAAAATGCTAGTATACAAATTAAATTGTGATTATAAGAAATATACATTTAAGAAAACATATAGATAATTTTTTTAAACTTCTATGGTTTCTAAAACAAAAATAGTTAAACATACTTGTATCATTTCTACTTGGTATATAAATATTTGTGTGTATGTATTTTTGTATATACATGTAAATTCAATAACACATGGTTAGAAATCTCAAATTTTGTAAAATAAGATTAGATTATAAGGTATAATAGTGGTCTAACAATTTTTTTTTTAAAATTGAGTTACATATAAATTTACTCAATAAAAAATATCTAAGTTACTTAAAGTTTTAGTCTACCTTAATAAAGTTTTTTAAAACTATTATTTCCCTCGATTTCAGATAAACTACTAGTAAATATCTAATGTGAGACTACCATAATTACACATTGAATCATTTTCTAACATATCAACCTAAAAATAATTGAATAAAACATGTCTTATTATTTATTTAAATTATTTAATACAATTATGTCATTTGCTTACTATTATAAAATATATCATTATTTTTTTTAAAACTATGTATCCATTCTTTCATAGATACAAAAAAAAAAACTTTATGCACATGTTTTGTCTAAGAACCAGAAAATCTCTAACAAGATCTTGTAGAAGCAATCAATAGAGTTAAAAATCTGAATAAGATTTTAACCTTGAAAGACATAGATCAAATAACGAATAGATAAATTGGTTGTATTTTTTATATTTAGCTAAATTTGAATTATTTAAATATTTGGTGGAATATTTATGATGTTTAACGTACTCCCAATAGGGCTCTCATGTGTCATTTTCTACTATCTCTAATGCATTTATTCGGAATAACTTTTTCAAAGCTACTCGAGACAACTTCATTCCTGTGCTTTTGTTTTCAGTATTCAATACTTTTTCATACATTGCAATTTGGTACATATTATAATTCAAATCTATCAAAAATATGCTCAAACATTAGTACCAAAATTTTCATGCATTTTTATGTTGAGTAAAATTACTTTGGGTTCCGAAAATGCATGATTTTCAAATAACTTGCTAAAACAAGCAATATACACAGTTGTTATTTTCTCAAATCAGCAAAAGTAGAATTGTTTTATATTACTCTCCCTTCTTTTTTTAAGTATTAACTTTTATATAGAGGAAATCCCAATGTGAAAAATATCATTGTCTATTCACACAGTATAACTTTTCAGTGTATTGCAGGGTTCTTTGTTACCATTACCAAAAATTGAGTTCAATTATTCACCAATCCAGTCATGATCTGTGTCATATTCAGAGGTACCATAAAAATAAAGTTAGAGTTTAGTTTAGTAGGGTATGCAATGCCAGTATACATGTTTTTTCCTTTCAACTAATAAAAACACATTCTTGATATAATTAAAAAAAAAATCTTATAAAATCAGTAAATTAATTATATGTTAGGGTTTGTAGTTTGTGAAAACTAACTTTACACCTTATTTATCATTAGTTTTACTCATAAAGCTGTCATCTGAGTTAACTGTCATTTGTTATAACATAATATATGCGCATGCAGTGTGCAGGTTATGAATTGCTTATATAAAAGATCTGGTAACATTTTCTAGTTCAAATTTCAAACAAACCATATATTCAGTATAAATGATTTTCATGTTAGGATTCCATTATGCTGTGTGGTTGCACCATTCGGACATCAAATTAATATAAGTCTTTGGTTATGCTGAAACATTCATAATATCTATCAAATATGTTAAGGTAGTACTTAGTAGACTGTATTGAATTTTTTTTTATTGGGATAATTATGGAAATTGATCACTTTTGAATTGGTTCATACGAGTACAATATGGTCTATATGTCAAAAGTCTTCTTGACGATTAAGATGAATAACATATAAATAAGAGTTACTCATGATTGAAAATGTTTCCGTACGAGAAAGAGTGCTTCAATATGAAACGTACTCAGCTTGAGTAGGAGATTGTTGGTGATTCAAGTGTAAGATTAAGTCATATATTGGATAAAAATAAAAAAGTTAAGCATTATACAAGGATTAAGATCCATAAATCTATGGTCTTAAGATTTTGAGTCAGAAAAAATGTCAATGTGATTTGAACTTATGTCTCATTGATATTGTATTTCTGGTGTTAATTTTCCTTCCGACATTTCCTTCGGATACTAATGTTAAAGACCTGTCACTACTTTCCATGTACTCTGAATTCAAATTGAATGATAGTATAGTATTCAAAAGGTACAAAAGCAAATAAGAATTTACAACAAAATTATTTGGAAGCAGGTACTTGCCCAAAAGGGGATATTGCTAGTACTGAAACTGAAGCAGACATAGCTACATGAAGGAGGTGCCACAAACAACAACCACTAGATAAATACTGCAATCTATGAAAGCACCTCTAAGGGCCTGGTAAGCGACCAAACCCCTCTCCAAAAGCTTTACAGCATCTCCCCAACTGTGTCCATCTCCGGGAGCTTTTCCTTTTTCTCTCTCATTTTCTTCCACAACAATTGTCTTTCCACCGTATAGGCGAGCAAGCACAATTGTAACATCAGTTAACAAAAGAATGTAAAGAGGCCTTGAGGCTAAAACACTCTTTGAAATGAAGTAATAGAAAACTACCATCGATGCTATTATCAGAGAACTGAGGGCACGTGTGGACTCAGAAGCTAAAATGCAGTAATTCAGCTCTCTTGAAGAGAAAACTGTAGCCTTGTGCCTGGGAGGTTGCTTCACTTGTCGTGTGTTTTGTACTGAACTTTTTTTAGGTTGTGATGGGACAGGAGATGGTTCCACTTTGGCACCATCATCTGACACTTTGTTGTTTGCTTCTGTAATAGGATTAGAGTCCTGTTTGGCAGGTTTCTCTTCAGTTTTGAACTCCATATTTTCCAAGTGTGCATACCTAAAACCTCCCTGATGTTTTAGCCTTGATGCAGAAAAGCCAGCTCTACGTTTATCTTCAGAACCGCCTGCAAATTCCAACAAATCCAATGAAATGAACAGAGTGTCAATTTCAGCATAAAATTTTTGCTCACACTAGAACAATGTAACTGCAAGAACATGGCAGTGTAAACAAAGATGATTTATGTAAGAGAGGAATATCAACGGAAAAATATATATTTTCTCTGTCAGGTGAACTGGTTATGCTAAAATGATCACAGATAAACGATATTGCAACTCACAAGTTACTGAGTTGCAGAGTTTGATTCCTTGAAGATACTGCTAAAATTCTTAAAACCACTTAAAGAGGAAGGCTTGTGTTATGATCATTGTCAACATAGATTCTCCTACGTGTTTTACATTTTTCGAGGTGATACCCTCTTGATGATGACCGAGGAGTTTCATTTTTCTCACTTCAAGTTGTACATTTATTCAAATTTTCCTTCTTCCATTCTATTGCAACTTATAAGCTCCTTTTCCCATTTATTTTTTACTCCATTATATTTAGCATCAATCAGAAATCCATGTTTAATTGTTGTTGGCCATAGTATGAACTAGCAATAAATTACTTGTGTTCTGGTACAGACTTCTTATAGATCACAAAAGAACAAGAATTCAATTTTGATACACTGTTAATATAAAACTCGTCACATTCTCAATCGGTGTGAATGGAAACACGATGAATACTACAATAATTGAATTCCCAAATATATTTGAAGGAAAATGAAACAACAATACACAATGGAATCGAGCATCATAGTGAAGAAATCCCAAGGAAATGGAAAGCAAAATGGAAATAAAAGTTACATTTTTAACAAACACCTTGCGAAAACCTAAAATTTTCAAAAATTTCGCCACACCCTTTATAAAAGTAGCAATGCCCAATGAAGCAACAAGATTAAAAAGAGAAGACAAACATGGAATAGATAGCAAGACGAACCAGTGAGATTTTCGCTGTACTCGTCGAATGCAGACAATGATTGAGGACGCTGGTGGCGAGGGGGGGTATGTTGTTCTTCTGAATGGGAATCGAAGCCGCCGGCGACGGACATGGACATCGCGTGGCGGGCGTTGCGATGCGTTGGGGAGGGGCCGGAAGAGGGTGGCGCCGGAGGAAGCACGTTGATTCGACCCGTTATTAGGGCCATGCGATCCGAACCTCTGTCTGTAATTCTTCTTCTTCTTTCTTCCCTCTCTTCATTGATGCTCGCCATTTTTTTTTTCTCTCTCTCTCTCTTCTTTCTCTCTCCCCGCGCTTCTGGAATTGTGCTTCTGGTATTACCGTTACGAGAAGTTTAGAGTTCCGCAGGAACAGTTTCCGGAAACGACGCCGCTTGACAAGGCTATTTTCTCAAACGTAGAGCCACGTAATTATGTAATTATTTTCATCGCAAAGTTTATTTCCTATGCTTTGTCATGCATAAAATATAATTTTTTTTTCATAAAAAAGTTAAATATTATTATTATTTAGGTTAAATATATTTTAATTCTTAAATTTTAATGAGAAATTAAAATTTATTTATGTTTGATGTATTTTAATCTTAAACTTAAAAATAAATCAATATATATAATCTGTTTAATTCAACAAAAGACAATTTTTTGTACTGGTTAAATTATGTTCTAAATTGAAATGTGTCAAATGTAATCCTTCAAATATTAATTTAAAATATTATTTAACATGTTAAATTTTTACTTAATTGAATTAAAGAAATTATATTTATTTATTTTTAAAATTTAAGGATCAAACTCTATCAAAATGTAAGACATAGGAAAAAAAAAAACTTAAAGTTTGTACTTGAGATAAAATGTTTTTAGGAGTTACATGAACAATAAGTTTATGAAGAATGATCAAGTAAGTTAACTCCTAAATCTAAATAATCATATCATATTCTTAGTTTTGTTGGACCAAAAACTGATGAGTTAACCTTCTAAAAAATAAACATAATAAAAATTTACACATATATTAATGAACTCATAATAGTTTCAAATTATTTTAAATAAAAAATTATCATCTTTAAAAAAATAAAATGTAAGAGTTAGAACTGACATTTCTTACTATTTTAACCTATTAACTATATTTGAGTTTATTTAATAAAATAAAAGTTACAAATACTTAAATATTTACAAATACTAAATATACGAAAGTACATGTCCTAAAGTTCTAATATATACTATATGTATAAATATATTAGGTTATAGTTATTGTTTATTTTAAACTATTCAACTTTCTATGCAGATCCAATCTTTTATTTTTTATTTTCTAAATTTTTTTTAGAAAAATATTTACTACAACAAAAATTATTTTAAACAATGACATAAAATTATGATCAAAATTATAAAAATTGTGATATAAAAATTATATTACAGTTTTTTAAGTATGGTATAAACTATAGATAATATACAATGATTTTTAATACGATAATATCTTTAATACGGTTGTTTAATATTCTCAAAATAGATAATAGTTTTTCAGATTAATTTTATGGGTCACCTGTATATTTAGACTACATTTTTGCTGGTGAAATAATTGATATTATTAACTTGAAGCTGCCTATGTAAATTGGGTTTGACTGGTTGGTTACTGTAAATTATGAAAACTATGCTGTTGAAGTCAATAAGCAGTTAAAAAAACTGACAAGTACTTCTAAAACCAATGTTACTCTATTTCCTATGATGATCTTTTGATCAGCATTGATCAGAATGATATAATGTCAGAATAATTAATTAGTTTGTAATGAACTGTTATGTTGAATTTCTTATAAAAGAAATAATGAACTGTTAAAAAACGTGGTATTGGTAAAAATTATGACATATAATCAAACTTCAATTAAGTAAATATTTCCATGAATAATATTCAATACATCTAATAATAAAAATTCAACATTCATTTATATTTTAAAATATAAAAACTCCACAATTTGAAAAATTATACGTTAATATTGAATTATTCAACAACTTTCTATGTATTACAATTTAACTACTCAACCATTAAATATTTTATATTATCTCGGTAATTGTATACAAAATATTTTAAATAAATGGGACGTTTACATTTTAAAATTATACGATTGTTTTAATGTTTTATAAATATTTTAAGGCTTTAGATATTTAATAAAAGAAATTAAATTAAATATCAATTTTTTTAATATAAGTAACTTAATTTGGGAGTCATATATAATTAACCTCATATATCAATAAATATTTTCTTTATTATGATAATCTCTTCAACACAAAATAAAAAATTAAGCAATAATAGTATAAATATTTTTTTAAAATATTAATAGTTGAAATTAAAATTCTTATTATACATGAGTACAATTCTTTTAAATATACATAAAAAAAAATAGAATGTCGTGGACTACCGAAATTTATCTTCAAAATATAATGAGATTCACTTTAAAAGCCCAACTTATTAATATTAATGATTTTGATTATTAAATCATTAAATTCAACCCTAAGTTTGTATTTTTTTTTTCTTTCTTTGCAATTAATGGTTGCCATGGGTTTCAAAGAAAGCACGTATTCAAATGTCATATATTAATCTTCTTCTTATCTTCTTCTACTCACCATTCAAAATCTCCTCTCCAATTTTCGAAACACAAAAGTTACTTTTAAACAAAAAAGTTGTGTACACATAAAACAAATTGTGTCAAATTCTGACCAATTTTGTAGAATAAGGAAACTAATAACATTGTAAAAACACTATATAAAAGTAGTATAAATCTTTCCAAAGAGAGAAAAAAAAATCCCTCATTTGCTATTCAAAATTGGCACAAATGGCACATAATCAAGACTTAAAAGAAAAAAAATACAATCTTTAAATTGAATTATACCTTTGAATATGACATGATACGAGCATAATAACTTCATAACTATCAACAAGAAACATAGTTTTAACAAATACAATTAAAAAAATAACAAATTTTAATTCATAAAAAAATATTCTTGCTTTCATGTCCAAATTTATTCATCTATAAATTACACTCTTCATTCTCTTCAACCTTGTCCTTGAAATTCCAATGAGCAAAGAAATCATCCCAATTTAGCCAAAACCCAAAAATGTCGAAAAAAATCTCAAAATCCCTCAAAGACTGTCTCACCAAAATCAAAACCTCCCAACGTTCCATGGTTCAATTATCCTCTAAGAAATGGGTTCCCAAAGGTTGCAAGCATCCTAGGACTCCTTCGATCGACATGGACAAAAACAAAAACATCATCAGCAAAAACACCACCAACGCTAAGGACGACGAAGCCATGTTAGCAGACATTGATCGCTTTCTCATTGAGAATTTCAAGAACCTGTTCCTCGATGACCATCGTGAAGAAACCACCACCAAAGAACAAAAATCTCCCAAACTTGACTCTATCAGATTTGACTCTTCTGCAAGGTTCGATGAGTCGCCACTGAACCTCTTCACAGACACAACAACCGAAGCGGGACTATCCAGTTTGACCATGTCTGAGCCTGAGGGCGTGGAAGAACAAACCACCGTTCCGAGTAATTGCGTGGTGGTCTTGGCCAACTCCGGCAGACCCACGGAGGATTTCCGTCGGTCCATGGAGGGTATGGTTGAAGCAAGGTACGCTGAAAGAATAATGAATCATGTTTTTGCCATGTGAAGTTTCAGTCTTTTAGTGTTTGTTACTCGTACATTAGATTTAACATTGATTTGTGTGGTAGATTGAAGAAAAGTGAAAAGGTGGATTGGGACTTCATGCAAGAGCTTTTGTTCTGCCACATGAATCTGAACCAAAAGAAGTGGCACAAGTTCATTCTCAGCGCGTTTGTGGACGTCGCCACCACCCTACGCCAGTCACCGGAGATTTCTCCGACGAAGAGCCAGCCAGCGCAGAGCGTTCGGACTGTTAGAATCGGTAGAGAAGTAAGAAAAAAAACAAAGGAAGCAATCACCTTGGAATTTGGGTCACCCTAAATTACTTGTATTAAGAGGTTGACTTTCAATAAGAAAACATGGAAATAACTTTGGTTTTTCTGAATTATTAATGTGAAATGTAGAAATTGTTAATCTTTTCTCTTTTTTTTTTTATTCAGCAAACAAAATAATCGGATAAACTTTTTAAAATACACATAAATAGATTTTTTTGGATTATATATATATATATATATTTGAACTATTATAAAGAAACAACTTTTATTTTTAAATTAAATTATAAAATACATTTTTTCTTCACTTTATCAATCAAAAATGTAAAACATTATCGTGATAGGTAATATTATAATTTATATGAAATATTGTTTGTCTCATTAAAAACATTTTATATAATATTTATTGAGAATAATTTTTTACGTAACTTCTACAAAATGTAAAATGTAAAGATTAAATATTTTATAATTTAATTTAAAGGTAATATATAAGCTTTTATAGTAATTTAAAAAATATATTTTATCCTCATTATTTTAATACTAACGAACACACACGGACGCTGTTGTGTTTGTATTTTTTAATTTTTAAGAAATTTAAGTTAAGATTAATAACAAATATATAATTAATTTTTAAAACAATTATTAAATATAAAATTAAAAAAATAAGATATGTAAAAAAAAGTTTTTAAAATAATGGTTTAAAAAAAAAAATTAAAATAACGATTAAAAATAAATTGTATATAAAATAATTAATTTTTAAAACAATTAATGATAAAATTGAAATAATAAAATGTTGACACAAAATAAGATATCTCATTATATATTGTTAGAAATAAAGTTTGAGAAGATGATGAATATGAATATAAAAATTTTCATGGATATGTCAACGTGGACGTGTGGGAGTGTAACCGTGCATATCCTTAAGTTATTACATCTATGATTTTAATTATTCATTTAATAAAATAAAAGTATTAATTTTGTAATAAATTTTTATTTAATAGCTGATTTTTAACATATAGAGACATATTCATATAAATATATATTGCATTTATTGAGTTATTAATATTATCTTGATTAGTTGTATTTTAAATTTAATAAATATAATAATGAATTATGAATGTGTACAATACAATAAATTTAATGTGAAGCATCAAGAGTTTTTAATATATTTTCATTATAAATATATAATAAATGTTCGCAAGTGTATTTTAATTACTTTACATTACAAAAAATAACATTTTTTAACATATTAAAGTAATTAATCTATAATCTATACTATTATATTATATTAAGAGAATTCATCATTTTGGTGTCCAATTTTTTTTAATTTTATCTCTCAAGTGATTATTTTTTATTTAACATTTTTATTTTAAATTTAACTATCTTTTAAAATTAAATAAATAAAAAATATCTACAAAATAAATAAAAATTATCTATAATTAAATTAAATTGTAAAAAATATTTATATTTATTATTATTATTTTATTATTTTTTGTTATAAAAAAACACAGTCTAATAAAGAGATTTCCCCTTACAACCGTTTTATAATTGTTGTTTCAATCAGTTATCTCTAACAAAAAAAAATGTGATAATATTTTTTATCTTGAAAAGAAAAATACTAAAGACGCATGTATTTTCACTTATTAAAGAAAATGAGAAAATCTTTGCTGCATGAAACTTTTCATTAAAGTAAATAATGAAAGAGAATGAGAAAACTTTTACATCATACACGTATTATATTAATATTTAATTTTACCAAACATACATAAGTAATTTTATTCAAATTAATAATATTTTTTCGTGCTACAATAAATTATTAAGGGAGATGGAGAAAATCTTTACGCGATAAATGTATTATATTAACATTATTTAATTCTTACTATGTTATCTAAAACTTAACTAATGTTGGTTCAGAATTATTTTTAAATATTGAGTTATCATTTTATAGTTTTTTAAAATTATTTTTTGACTTTTTCTAAAGTTTCAAAGTAAAAGGGAAAAAAGTTCATCATAGGCTCGAAAAACTTATCTTTTTTGTCGAATTTCTACATGATATAGATATATCATAATGTCTTTTAGTTACTAAGTATAATTAGTTTTATTTTCTTTTATCTTTATTTGTAAGAATTAATATTTTGTATTTTTTTTATCTTTGTCATTACTTTCTTTTTATTTTGAAGCCTTGATTTTGTTTTTTCATATTTTGTTAAACTAGTGAATGTAGAAGATAGAGTTCGTCTTCTTTATTATTTTGAAGCCTTGATTTTGTTTTTTCATGTTTTGTTAAACTTGTGAATGTAGAAAATAGAGTTCGTCTTCGCTATTAATTAAGTCTTTCATTATGTTTGTTGTGTCTTTTAAGGTTTAGAAAAATACTCTTTTCCATTAAAAGATTATACAATTATTGAATAAAATTTTATTGTTGAAAAAAAGATTATAATGACAAATTTTAAAACTTTTATTATTAATAGATATTTTTTGATAAATTAAATTTTTTTTATTTTTAATAATATCTTCGTCGATAAATTTTATAGTTAAATTTCGTTGATAATTTATAATATTTATTATTGATTTATATATTTTTGCTGGTAATGATCCATCATTAAAAATGATATTAACGTTTTCATTTTTTATTTTAATTATTTAATTGCAAAATTTGTGATTGAATGCGTTGGTAAATGATTTTTTTCTTTTAAATTGCATCTTGTAAGAATTTAAGGGTAAAAGTCATTGTTGTTTTGAAAATTTATTAGTAAATTCATTGGTATATATATATATATATATATATATATATATATATATATATATTTTAAATACATGAATAAATCTATCCGTAAAATACACACCAAATTTCTTGTTAAATCCCACTAAAATAAGAAGAAGAAAATAAATCTTTTTTATTTAACAATATTTTATAATAGTTTTATGAAAAGTGGTTTATATATTATATACACTACATTAGAATTGAATTATCACAAGGTTAAGGAATTTCAATTTTCCAAATATAGATAAATTTATTTTCATCTGACAATTTTTTAATTTTAATAAGAATATATATACACACACGAAGATTAATTAATTACAATGTTTCCGTGCGTTGCGCGGGTAAAAAAGCCTGTTTTAGAAGTTTAACAACAATTGGAAATGGAAAAGGTCGTCACTGAAAATTTAAAATCAAAACTCCAAAATTCCACACAATCTCTTCTCTTCTCCCGTTCTGTGTTTTGGGTACAAATTACAAACTCCTTAGACTCCTACGATTGTTACGTTCTCATTCATAACAAAATTCTTTGTTCTCTCTTCAAATTTTGATACAACTCATATCATTCAATTTCCGCTGCTTATCTTTTATTCATGCATGATGGAACACTGCTTCCTTTATCATCGATTTTAAATGTTGAATTTGCTTCATCTATTATCCAGGTTATTAAGTTATTGTTCGTGCAAGTTGATTAGTTTGTAATGTTTATGTTTAATGTGTAAATGAATAGTGTAGCGACGAGAGTTTTTGTTTTTGTTTTTTTTTTCAGATTTGATTTTATTCTGTTTTGGGCGGAGTTTTGATTGAGGAAGATGAGTGTGGTGGGTTTTGATTTCGGTAATGAGAGCTGCGTTGTTGCAGTTGCGAGGCAAAGAGGGATTGACGTTGTGCTTAATGACGAGTCCAAACGTGAAACGCCTGCTATTGTGTGCTTTGGTGAGAAGCAACGTTTCATTGGCACTGCTGGTGCTGCCTCCAGTCTGATGAACCCTAAGAATTCAACATCACAGTTTAAGAGACTCATTGGTAGAAAATTCTCTGATCCCGAATTGCAACGGGATCTTAAGGCATTGCCATTTCTTGTTACCGAGGGGAATGATGGGTACCCGTTGATTCACGTGCAATACTTGGGTGAGGCTAAGAAATTTACACCTACACAAGTGTTTGGTATGATGTTGTCGAATCTTAAGGAAATTGCAGAGAAGAATCTCACGACGGCTGTTGTTGATTGTTGCATTGGAATTCCAGTTTATTTTACTGATTTGCAGAGGAGGGCGGTGTTGGATGCGGCCACGATTGTTGGTCTACACCCACTTCAATTGATTCATGAAATGACTGCAACTGCCTTGGCGTATGGGATTTATAAAACGGACCTTCCAGAAAATGATCAACTGAATGTTGCTTTTGTTGATGTTGGGCATGCTAGCATGCAAGTGTGCATTGCTGGATTCAAGAAGGGGCAGTTGAAAGTGTTGGCTCATTCGTATGATAGGTCTTTAGGTGGTAAGGATTTTGACGAGGTTTTGTTCCATCACTTTGCTACTAAGTTCAAGGAGGAGTATAAGATTGATGTTTGCCAGAATGCTAGGGCTTCCTTAAGGTTGAGGGCTGCCTGTGAGAAGATGAAGAAAATGCTTAGTGCAAATAGTGAGGCACCTCTCAACATAGAGTGTTTGATGGACGAGAAGGATGTCCGTGGCTTCATGAAGCGAGATGAGTTTGAGCAACTAAGTCTTCCAATTCTGGAACGTGTCAGGGGACCTTTGGATAAGGCACTTGCTGAAGCAAATCTTACCATTGAAAATGTGCATACGGTTGAGGTGGTTGGTTCAGGTTCTCGTGTACCCGCCGTAACCAAAATATTGACAGAGTTTTTCAAGAAAGAGCCTAGGAGAACAATGAATGCTAGTGAGTGTGTTGCTAAGGGTTGTGCTTTGAAATGTGCAATTCTTAGTCCCACGTTTAAAGTACGAGAATTTCAGGTAAAGTTTCTTATGTTGGATTATTTTCTGTTTCTTTTCAATCCAGAAGGACCCTTTGTGCCAATGTTGGGTTTTTAAGCTTGTTTGTTTGTTGTCTTTAGTACTTGTTGCAAAATTGTACAGATCTTTGGGAATTATGATTTTTGATATTATTTTAATTACATATATATGATGTCTACCTATGTTTAGGCCCTTAGAAATTCACTCATCGGTTTCTATTTTTAATTTTACATTGATTGCCTATTGTCGATCCTGTGAACTGCTGATATATTAAGCTTTGCATGTGGTATGATGTTACTATCTTTTTTTTTTCCTTTCATAACGTGAAGGTCAATGAAAGCCTTCCTTTCTCGATTTCCCTTGCATGGAAAGGTACTGGTCCAGATGCACAGGACAATGCACCACAAAATCAGCAGAGTTCCCTTGTTTTTCCCAGGGGTAATCCCATACCAAGTACCAAAGCTCTAACATTCTACAGGTCAGGAACATTTTCTATTGATGTACATTATGGCGATGTAAGTGAGCTGCAAACACCTACCAAGATTAGCACATATACTGTAAGCCAATGTCCAACTTTCTTCTTTCTATGTTACATTTCTTGTGGCAGTGTTGTTACTCTTTGAGTGTAAGCAGATTGGTCCGTTCCAAACTGCAAATAGTGAAAGGACAAAAGTGAAAGTGAAAGTTCGTTTGAATATTCATGGAATTGTATCTCTGGAGTCTGCCATGGTAAGTTTTTTTGGCTTTAGAGGTCCTTCTCCCCTCAATTACAATAAACTCCGTTGTGAACTCATGGTAGTAAACAGAGAGCATTTGTTCTTGTGATCTAACAACTTTTATTTGTTCTTTTAGCTCCTGGAAGAAAACGAAGTTGAGGTTCCGATTACCAAAGAATCAGCAGGGCAAAATACTAAGCCAAACATTAACGAAGCCCCAATTGACGCAGCTACACCTCCAGCCTCCAATGACACTAGTGCAAATGTGCAAGATGCAAAGGTTAGTACTGATGCTTCTGGGGCTGAAAATGGTGTTCCTCAGAATGAAGATAAGCCTCTGAAGACAAATACTGATACCAAGGCGAGTAATGTTGAAAAAGTATTTAAGCAGTTGCTAGCCATTTTATTTTCATTTCTTTATGTCAATCGAGTTTTTAGCAATATTTGTATTATTTTATTTTGATTCTTTTATCCTTTTATGTTTTTTTATTTTATTTTATGGTTATGGTAAGTAATATGATAGTGCTATAGTTTAAGTTGTTTAAACCATATAGAAAAAAAGTTTTCAGAAGAATTCCACATATATGACACTTGTTGAATGTGGAATTTCAAGTGTTTGCATCATCCTATAGTTTATTTAACTTGCTTGATTTTTCACTTCAGATTAAATTTAAATCTTAGGGATGGTTGACTTGAGAAATCATTTTCCATTTTTTTTTGTTTTTATTTTTAGTTAAAAATAGTACTTTTTTGTTTTGTTATTTATGTTTATAAAGATTTGTAAAGAGATAGGGAAAACATTTTTTTACCATACAAAAATTTGAAAACTGAAAACAAAGTGAGGACATTGCAATTTATGTTATTATTTGTAAAATCAACAAATAAATATAATTTTTTTCCTTAATGTAAAGACCTCGTGTGTTTCAACAGTCATGTACAATAATGCATACGTATTATGTTCTATGCTTGTTGGTTTGTGTGTCTCTACTAGAGTTGTTCAACATGGTTGGTGATATTTTCTACTTTGGCTGACTGAACTTTTCAATGTTATGGGTTCAGGCTCCAAAGAAAAAGGTTAAAAAAACAAGCATTGCTGTATCAGAGTTAGTTTACGGAGCAATGGTCTCTTCGGATGTCCAAAAGGCAATAGAGAAGGAGTTTGAAATGGCTTTGCAGGATCGTGTGATGGAGGAAACGAAGGACAAGAAAAATGCAGTGGAGGCTTATGTTTATGACATGAGAAACAAGGTGTGTGTTAATTCTTTCTTCTCTTATTCATGGTATGATATAAACTAAAATTGCCTATCATCAAATTGTTTTTATCTATCATCATTTCAGCTTAATGACAAATACCAAGAGTTTGTCATTGCTTCAGAGAGAGAAGATTTTACGGCCAAACTCCAGGAAGTGGAAGATTGGCTTTATGATGAGGGTGAAGATGAAACTAAAGGTGTATATATTGCTAAGCTTGAAGAACTAAGAAAGGTATAAATCTGTGTGATTCCTTCCCTTCCTCCCATCCCTCCGTCTAACTAAAAAGTTGTAGAAACAAAAGGGATTGCAGCCCCTGTTATTGTTACCCTACGTTATTTATGGACAAACATAATGTTAGTTTTTAACATAAGGAATCTTAATGGGTGGTTATTTATGTGATTGCAGAAAGGTGATCCCATTGAAGGGCGTTACAAAGAATACATGGAGAGGGGTAGTATAATTGAGCAATTCATGTATTGTATAAATAGTTATAGAGAAGCTGCAAAGTCGAAGGACCCCAAATTTGATCACATTGACATTAATGAGAAACAGAAGGTAAATAACTTCTCAAACTTTCTTTCTCTCGTTTCTTTGAACGGTTGTGAATAAATTTGAAATTGATTTCTTTTTAATGTTTGTAGGTCATAAATGAATGTGTTGAAGCTGAGAAATGGTTTATGGAGAAGCAACAACAACAAAGCTCACTTCCAAAATATGTCAACCCTGTACTCTTGTCAGCTGAAATAAGAAAGAAAGCTGAGATTGTTGACAGGTCTCTGTTTAGAATCTTACGTAGTATTTGGGTTATTTAGACATCATTTGGCTTTAGTATTTCTTTATTCTCTTTGTGTCACTGAATTTGATTTTAGTAATTTTTGCACCCTTTGTTTATTGGTTTTGATTCTCTTAATAATTTTTTAAATTCGTTCTTATAACCATTCTCTGCTATCTGCTATAGGGATTGAAAATTTTTTATCTTATACATTGTTACTAGTACATTATCGTGCCATTGCTTTATGTACTTAGAAACTAGTCGAGTTGGGGAAGGATTAGTTGTCACTTTTGAACTTTTAGAGTTATCAATATTTATTTTCTCTATGTTAATTGTTCAGTTTACTTTCTATTGAAAAAATATTTATTCTTGTAATAGGTTCTGCAAGCCAATTATGACAAAACCAAGGCCAACCAAACAAGGTACTTCCACTGGATCAGGAACCCCATCTCCGCGGGGTGATGAGCAGCAACACCCTCGAGGGGATGCTAATGCCAGCAGTAACGAAAATACTGGGGATAGAAGTAGCCAGGCTGCACCAGCTTCTCCTCAACCAATGGAGACTGATTAGTCTGAGAACGCAGGCTCTGCATAATTTTTGTTCTTGGTTTGCACTCAAGTTCATGCTCAGACTAATAGCCTCTATACCTTTGTTCATCCATTTGAGTATGCATTGGGCATGGAAAAAACGAACTTTGATTTGATGGGTTGACTGTGAATGACTCCTCTAACGTTTGGAGTAAGTAGAACCCTCTCAACTGGTTTGTATCGTAAGTTTTAATTAATATTATGGTGTTACTTCAGAATACATTTTTTTTTTACGAAGAGTTTTAAAGAAAATACGACAACGTGGTCTGCCTTCCCATATCTAGTGAGAATTGGCTAAAGTTACTTTCTCTAGATTTATAGAGTATTTGTATAAGTTTTTTAGAAGATGAAGAGTTATAATGTTGTTTCCCATTTAATACGTAAGTTTTGTTTTAGGTGACTTCATAACTGTTGTTATGTTTCATGGTCTTTATTTAAAGCTTTTTCTTGTCGTTTTAACAATGTGACAATGGAGTTAGATTTCCTCACAGGTTTTAATTTGATATTGCGTGGATCCTCTCTTTCTCTTACCACTTATCCTTTGCTGCTCTTTGTTCTTTAAGTTCATCCTCTTTAGTAGGCTAAAGGCAATTACCCATGTATAATTTATGATTTTATTCTCATTCCTTTGATAGTATCCTTATAATCTATTAGTTCTTTTAGCTCCCTCAATAATAAAACAATGGTTCAGACGACACCAATGTTTGGATGAACAACTAGCGATAATATAATTGGATTGATCCCATTATATTATAGTGTTATGTAACTGTGACTGATTAGTTTTTAGAGTGAACTAGTGGTGTAGTTGGTCAACACAGTTTGAATGAGTGATCTTGATGAGGGTATTTGATTGAAGGTTGTGAACTTGTTAGGACTTTTTGAAGTCTAATTTTTTTTGTAATTTTGAAGAATATAAAATTTACAGGTTATGATTATTTTAGTTTTTTTTGGTGCATGTGATTTACTTATTTCACTAGTGACACTAGAACGCAATATCTTGATTAAGTTTTAGAGTTTCATTGTTGTACTATTAATTTAGTTTCCTCATATGGTGTATTTTAGCTTATAAGTATTGCTTAATTTGTTCGTTATGACTATGTATGGAAGTAAATTCAAGGTTTGTGGTATGAAAATATTAAGTTATAAGAATAACTAAGAAAGTCATACGATAAAATGTACACAATTTTAATATTTCTTGTTTGTGTTGAAAGATTTTTCTATAAGTTAAAATTAGTTTATGTATAAGTTAATTTGTAAGAAAATTTCCATACAGTTTAATTGATTTTTATATTATGTTTAAACTTTTTTAGCATGAGAAATTATTTTATATTTTTTCTCTTCTATAAGCAGAATTCTATCCGGATAAGTCTTATATTTAATGCACATAGCATAATGTTAAGTTATCATGTTTTGTATTTAAAATCTAATTATTAGATAATGATTAAAAATAATAATTACAATAGTAATAATAATAATAATTTTAGGGTTAAGTATGTTTTTGTCTTTTAAACTTTAGTAAAAATTGAAATTAATATTTTTTTAAAATTTTAATCTAATTTATTTTTATAACTTTAAAAATACTTGAATTTAATTATTTTAATCAAATTTTGTGAATTTTATTTAACGTTTCAAATTCTCAACTAATGTTGAAATAGAAATATAGTGTACTATGTAATCAATTCAAATGTTATTATAAAACATATTTACAAAAATATTAAACGATATAATTAACTCAAATGTTATCATGAGACATATTTAAAAAGTCAAATAAACTCAACAAAAGAAAACTGAAAGATTAAATTGCATTAAAATTTTAAAAATTGACTAATTCCAATTTAATCCTTATTTTTATATTACATTTACATTGTCTTCATTTCATAACATCATATGCTTAGGGTCTACTCTATATAATCACGCACAATGACAAGTTATCTTATCTTGTATTTAAAATCGAATTACTAAATAATGATTAATAATAATAATAATAATAAAATATTAATATTAATATTAATATTAAAAATAATAATTTATACAATATATTAAGAGTATATTTTTTATGTCCACAACTATAATTTTTATTTTCCCCTTTAAAATATTTTTTTTATTAATTTTTAACATCAACCATTATTTTGATATGTTTTGTATAAAAGTGCCTCAATAGTTTTTTTTTCCTCTATTTATTTTACAAATTTTTGTTCTTCATCACATTTCTGTGTTTCGTGTGACATTTATTGTGTTCACCCCTTACTTTCAAGTAATTTTTCCTATCACATTGTATTTATCTTATTTTGTTTATTATTGAAGATATTTTGTACCACTTTAAATGTTTTTTGAAATATGTTTTCAAATCTTTATTTTAGATTCGTGTTTTTAGAAAGTTTTTTTGTACCTAGAAAGAGTATTCCAAAAGTTTGTACAAGGATCTATGTATCAATGTATGCGAAAACAAGAGGAAAAAAAAGATACTATAATAATACATAGCTAAAGCAATTGTTAAAAACATTAATGGTTATCATCTTTATTGATTGAGATGAAGATGGTTTGCTTTAGGTTGTTACCACTACAAAACTTATTGTAGCGAATCTCAAATACAGTATCTAAACTTTTTTTTTTCTTAAATCGCATAATCCAATAATTGTTTAAGTAAGTTAATCTAAAGTTTTCCCAACAAAATCTGAGGGAGAAAAAAAGGGGGTGCAGAAAGAGAAAATAAAAAATAGAAATGGCGGCCCAAAGAAATGTTAGCATGCACTATCCAAAAGGATATTAGAATTATTATTACATGTAATTTCTAAGTGCACCGGTATCACTTGCATCTTTTTTCTTTTTCGTTCTACATAACAAAAATATGGATTAATTTTTTGGGTCTACCTTACCTAAAGTTTGGTTTTCTGATTTTTTTTTTTGTAATTTTTTTCTTTATTATAACATATAAAGTAATAAGATACAAAATTTTAATAACCTTATTTATGTAGTTAATTAAATTAATAAATTTAATAAACATATTATTAAAATAAATAATATTTATAATTTATTAAGCATAAGTTTTTCTTAAAAAAAATTCATAGCATACATATATCACTGAATCTAATATATACTTGGTTCTTGAACAAAAGTACATTTTTTACTTTCTTAAAATTAATAACTTCATAAATTGCAATTTATTAGTCATAAAAATTGTAATAAAAAGTGTGTCGGTATAGGTGTAACCATTGACCTAATAATAATATATTCGGATAGCTACAGTTACATTGGACCTAATAATAATATATTTGGATAGCTACAGTTACATTGACATTTAAATTTAAATATTGGAGGATATTTCAACATTATTAAACAAGAAAAACATGTTAATAATGGACACAAGTAATATTAAAATAAACAGATATAGTCACGTAAATCATTTTATTAGACGCCACACAAAGGTTCGCTTAACTAAACTATACACTTGACAAAGACATCAACACCTTGTGTCTTGGAATTGAAGGCACAGGTTGTAAAAGTAGTACCATGATTCATGTAGATGAAGCTTTGGGCTCGCTCCATTCTTCTAATGTTAGAGTTGCAACTCCAATATTTTTCATGTCAAACAAATTAGCTGAAACCACATAAACATTGGTCATCAATGCATCATTTCCATCAAATTAACTAAGATTTTGAAAAACAAGGGAAGGTTACCTGCTTTGAGGGCATGTAGAATACAATAACTTATCCGCAAAATTTCTTTTGGAAAACACAAAAAAGAGATGGAACATTGAACATGCCCCAGACTACCCATGTGAACTAATGAGTAAGAAAAAGCTTAGTTTTGCAATTCTATGTGCTTGACTCCTGGAACATGTCCTTTCAGAAATTGATAAATTGCATCTAAAGAAAAACAGTTTCATAATAAATCTCACCAGCAAATTAACATGGACTTATTCAAAGGTGTTGTTCATTTCATTAGGACTTTGAACAGTCACATCACTTCTAATGTCTAATAGTTGTACAGCTTGTGAAGTGAGCAAAAATACTCATACACCAAGTTAACTAATTGACAGTTTGCAACACAGTTTTATATATCAGAGAGTTCTTGAAGATATGAGTGAATAATGTGTGTGCAACCAACAGATACACTTCCAGGGAGAACAAAGAAAAATTAAAAAACAAAGACATTGCAAAGCTGAAAACCATTACCAAGATGAATATCAGGTGTGGCTGCTGCTGTAGCATCAACAATAACAGTTACTGGTTGATAGTCCAATGCTACAGCATCATAGACAGTTTGCCTAATACAGTTGGGAGTTTGAACACCTACATCCAGTCAACACACAAACATAGAACTCTTAGAAAGTTGACATTGTGTATGTATTACAAAAACTATGACTCACCAGTGATCACCAGACTATTAATTCCTGCTCCTTGAAGGACCGAATGAAGGTGTGTAGCAAAGAATGCACTAAAACGGGTTTTCACAAGTTTATAATCCCCTTCTTTAATAACCAGTCCATCAACTAATTCTAGACCTTCACTTCCTTTACTAACTGGACCAACTTTCCCTTTGCCGTATAGATGCCGACGAAAGACTTCAACATCTCTTCCTAAGGGATCATGTTCCCGTACTACCTGGAAACATGTTTAGAAATATAATTCAACAGTTAGATAGCTATTTCTTCATACCAACAGTTCAAGATCTCTGGATAGTGCATATAGAATGATTTTACTGATATAACACTTTAGCTCTAGAACATGGTTTGAATAGAGTCTAAGACTTCTTTTCATAGAAACAATAGTCCAAGACTTTAACTCTAGAACATGGTGTTTGACCGTCCATAGGTATAAGAAGGACAAAGTTTTATACTGATTAATCCTAAACTTTGAATTAGGTCGGTTACCCCTTCAAGATAAACTTAAAGGATTCCACTAAACAAGTACACCAAATCACTTCTGATGATTTTAAGTACAACTCCTAGTTGTCCTATCTTATCTTCTCTTAAATCTAAAGTTTACAAATATTATCACCTACCACTTCTGACTCCAAGAGCAAAAGATAAGAAGGTGAAGCTAAGGAAAAACTCTACAAGGTAAAAAAAAAAGACGCTCCCAACAAAGGTATAACATAGACTTCTATGGCAATCTAGTACTAGTGGTAACTCAAGGTTTGGAAAAGGAATAAGAATGATAGGCTTGTAGGAACTTGTGCTAGTTTTTCTTTTGTGTTCTTCCTCCTTTTTCATAGACTTCGTATGATATGACCATTGTAGCATGAATGTCTTTATACTGTGCAGGAGATTATGATCAAAGTCTTGCATAATTACTTGATATAACTTTCATTTGAATTCTTCTCTGAAAAAACTGATATTATTGTACTTGTCAGTACTTAATATAAAAGAAGAAACATGGTGCAATAACTTGTTTTAAGTGTTTTGGTATATATAATTGATTACAAGACACCCCTAATCAATTATTTTTTCTGTTTTCTTATTAAAACAATAACAAATAATATAAAAACTAATGAATAAAAGCAAATTATTTTTTCACTCGTCTCTTCTTTCTTTTCCTTTTTCTTCTCTTCCTTTCCCTTATTTTCCTTCGTCTACTAAACGAAACATAAAAATAAAAAACACTTACTGGTGTACATTTTCATATTCTTTCCCTAATAATGAACAATGCTTCTGAATAAATAATATATGCACTCACAGTGGATAACAACACTCTATGTTAAAAGTTATTGATGGATAACAATGGTATGTGTTCATTAAACTCTAATTTTACACGCTTCTCGACCAAGCATGGAGGTTCACATTTCATACTAAAATTTAAATAAATTCATTGGAAGAAAAACATTGAAACATTATACACCAGGAACAACATAGAAAGAATGTTATTATTACCCAAATAATGAGAATTCCACGCTGCCTAGCAACATCCACAGCTTTAATCACATTAGGGACAATTTCTTTTCCTCCTTTGACAAGAAAGGGACCTCCACCTTCTATAAAATCTTTCTACAGACACAGAGAGAAACCTTAACTTCTCCGAACACGTTCTGACGAGGAACAACATCGAAAGTAAACAAGTAAGTACCTGCATGTCGATCACGAGAAGCGCCGAGCGATTAGAATCCTCTGCCATTGTTTCCGAAGAGTAAGCTCGAGCAAGTGCAGATTTTGAGCGCAGTGACAAAGACTTTGGCCAATTGGGTCTCTTATTAAGTAGGGTATTTGTCCCACTGCACACAGGAACATGAAAGACGAACCCTAAATAAGTAAGGGGAAGAAAACGAAATTGAAGAGAAAGAAGAAGAGATTACCTAAAGCTGAATTTGGGTGTTTTGCGGTGCTTCAGAAATGGAAGAGGTGAGAGATTGAACTGTGCAGATTTGGCCATGTTGGCTTTCACCCTCACATATTTTGTTTTCTTTTTATTTAATTTATTTTTTTATATTTTATTTAAATAAAAATACATTTCATATGAAATATTTGATATCTAATCGATTTGAAATAATTTCAAAACAATTAATATCTTACTAAATTTATTAATTTAAAAAAGAAAGTGAGATGCACATAAATAATGAATATTTGACTGAATTACTTTTTATCAGTAAAAAGTGATAAGTTATTTCACTAAAACATTTACTCTAAAGTTTTCTTTGTCTTCAACTTCGTTTACAAAGTGCATTTACATTCACAATTTTTTTTCAATTAAGTCTTTTAATTTTCAAAAGTAATTCAACTAGGTCATTTTTATTAAATTGTATATATCACGTGTTACATCATCATATTTTTTATTTTATTGCATGTTTTTAAAAAGTGTAAAATATCTGTCATATAATAGTACTGGTGTCACGTATCATATGAAAAAAATATATATATATACATATATATATATATATATATATATATAATATAAAATTATTTAATTTAATTTTAATATTTAAAATTTTGACTCAATGTGAATCTTAATCTCAAATTTTTTTAAATAAAACAATATTGGGTATTCATATGGATTCATTGAATGTAATTTAGTTACGTAATACTGAAATTACATGTGCCTTATGATAAGTAAATAATTTAGTTATCTTTTATTTTTGTAAGTAATTAAATATTAAAAAGGATAAAATGATAACGTAATTGTTTTAGTTTAATAAGTTCTTAATTATTAAAAAAATAAAAATAAAAAGATAATTATTTTAATTTAAAAATACATAATTAAAAAAAATATTCTATACATAAAATATTAATGGTGTAGTTAAGCTCAATAAATTAATAAAAAAATTAAAATGATTAAAAATTTCATTTTTATAATATTTGATTTTTCTTATCATATTTTTGGGTTTATTCATGATCTCTAAAATACTGTATACATCAATATATTTATGTTTATATATTATGTATTTTGTTTAAATATACTAAAAAGTTTGTTACATTATAATAAAAATTATACATGCTAAATCGAAAAAACAAAGATTGTCGACCACAGTGGGAGTCGAACCCACGACCTTTTGATCCGAAGTCAAACGCGCTAATCCACTGCACTATGCGGTCAACTACGTAAATACTGGTTCACAGATTATTTTTAATATTAAAAGTACGAGTCATTGTCAAATATATTTCATAAATTGCACCAAAAGCACGCTAGATAATAAAGCTATTAAATTGCGGACTCGCGTAAGTAGAGAGAATATATGTTTATAAATGACAATTAAGCTTTTCATTTATTTATTTATTTATAATATTTTATTTTTATTATTTGTGAGTTCTTAATCCAAACTTATAGTACAAGTATGTAAGTTTGAAATTGATATATTTCCTTATTTTGTAAAAATAAATGTTAACAATGAACTTTTTTACATATTTTTTTAACACGATTTTTACTATTTGTTTGAAAAAACGAAAATTTGATTGAATATCATCTCCTATTCAACAACATTCGATCATAATTTTAAATGAAATTTAAATAGGAAGAGTGTAACAAAATAAATGTGTTTGAAAATACCATGATAACACTTATTTTAAAAATATTTTTTTAACAAAAAGTTTTGTTGACAAAGTTGACATGAGAAAGTTGACATGAGATGAGGGTACTAATTTACTAAAGTACTAATAAATGATGTTTGTTATTAATAAAGGAGGAGAAAGTATTATTTTCAATATTTTTTATTCAAAGATAAATTGAATTATATATATATATATATAACTAATTTTTATCTTCTAATAAATATGTATGAATGGTAATTCAGCATCAAATAATGCGAAAGATACGAAAACGACAAATTAGAAAGCAAAAACGACACTTGGGAGTTTCAACTTCATGCTTAGTGAATTTGTGTGCAATTCTTCTCCCTAAATCTTCATCTCTCACCATCGCCGTTGGAGAACATTCCAATTTTCTCTCCAACAAGAATTCGTTCTCAGCCTTCTCAATTTTCGGCGTGTGCTCCCAATCTGTAATTTCCCTTCACTCTCTCTCTATTCCTCTCACTGTTACTACAAAGTTGGAATCTCCTTTCTCTTCAATTTCTCGTAAGATACATCGATCACGTACTTATATTGATTTGTTTTTCTCACGCTGATCTTAATTTTCAGTCGATTTTCCCTTTCAAGAGTTACCACTTCAAGAATCCAGATCTGAGTGTGCAGGGACCATCGTTTGCATTTGGACAACATTGATTTGGGTTTTGAAGTGCTTTAAGGAAACTGGGGTCTCTAAAGTTTGTACCTTTTGTCGAATGACGAGTGGTGTGGCTTCAATTGCGGAGATTTGGATGACTGGATTGCTGCTGTAGTGGAGGAAGTTTGAGAATTGGATTCGATTTGTTTGAGGAAATTTTCTGGGAGGACTAGGTTTTTTGTGAAGGAGTTTGTCGGGTCGACGTCATGTTCTATGGTGCGGTGGTATGGGACCCCTGGCTTATTGTTGCTCAAATTGTGTGTCTTCAATGTTTGTACTATATCACCCTGGGGTTGCTCTTGTCGATACTTGTTGGCACTCGTGTGTCTCGGATGAGTCTCGTGTATTTCTTTGACTATGTTGCGATTACCACCTCTACCGTTACTGGTTGGTGTGTTATTGCTTCATTTATGCTAAGCTCGGTTACAGGGTAATTGTTCTTTTTCACCTTGGCCTATAATTGATTACTGATTGTGAGTCGTGACTCTACTTCCCAGTAGTGTATCGTATTTTTTTAACTCACTGGTTACAAGATTGTATTCACTATGTATTATTCATTTGATTGCTTCTTCGATGTTTCTGAATGAACCTTTAGCATTTTGTAACCATGCATTTAGCATATATTCCTCTTTCTTTCATTACTTTCCGTTTTTGGTTTGGTTTAGCTGCGATATGCCTCTAAGCTTATAAATGAATGTTCATTCTTAAAGCCGTTCGAGTGTTTGTTGTCCTTGTGTAGGACTGGTTGTGCTGTATTCTAGAGTAGGGAAAGAAACACAAATTAAGGTTGGGACCTTTGAGATAGATGTGTCTTTAATTTGAAATTTTAAGTTCTCTTTCTTTCAATGCTTTTGGAATGTTACAAAATAAGAAATAATTTGTTTTTTTCTATATCTTGTGAGTTAACTATTTTACATTTAGAAATTCTGTCCAATGTTGTGTTTCTGTTTATTACTTTTAGTGGAAGGATTGAACCAAATGAGGCATTCTTAGCTGTTTGGTTACGGCTTATATGTATTATTTGCTCAAATTATGTTGTAGCCATTGTACTTATCCCACTGTTTTTTTATGCAGGGCGATATATATGTTTTATTTGATTGAAAGATCACGAAAGTGTTTGGATTTTTCAGCCACACTCTACATTGTCCATCTCTTTATATGCATCGTGTATGGTGGTTGGCCCTCCTCTATAACATGGTGGATTGTGAATGGTTCTGGAATTGCAGTGATGGCCTTGCTTGGTGAACGTCTGTGCATGAAGCGGGAACTCCAAGAGATATCATTAACACGATTTCGTTCAAGTAAGAATTTCCTCCTTCAATGTGCTGTTTAAATATTTGTTTCCTTGTGTTATATTTTGTATGCTGCTGTGCCCTATCTTTCTTCTATTTTGTGTTTTATTATTTTTAGAAACCTGAATATATGTTGAGGCTGGCAAACTGAATTTGTGTTAGGCGAGCATTTAAATTCTATATGTATGTTCTGTAGGATGTTCTTATTTTCTTTCTTTTCTTGCCTTTTCCCCTATGAAACATTATGTTCGGATGGCAAAACCTTAATCTGTGCATTAGGTTTTATGTTCTCATGTCTGTTTGCGTATCATTTTGCATTAGTTTTTAGGTTTTATGCTATTCTCTTTGTTGGTAGCTCACATGATCTAGAGCTGGGGAAACCTAGGGAGAGCAGTGGAGTTTGATTAATAGCAGTATGCTCCCTGTTTTCTGAAAAACAATAGGAGTTAGGTACATATTAATTTGTGAAAATCTGGAATTTTAAATTGATGAAAGACCCTTGATGAATAGTATGGTACATTTTACCAAATGACAATTCAATGAAACTCTATAGTTTCTGAGTCACCACCATATGACACATGTCAAATTCTAGAATATTTCTATTCTATTAGGATACTGCCGATTTATGTTTTCTTGTTACATTCCCTTTTTATCCTGTTTTGTACTGGGCAATGTGACAGCCTCTTGGCTCGTGTAAGAATTTTCTGTAGCCACAGACAGTACTTTAATCGCTTCGGTAGCTTCCCCTTGCTCAAAAACGGTCACAACAGAATTATTTTTGAAATTCTCGAAAGATCCTTCCCCCAACCAAACAAGTGCAAAGCTCTTTGCACCAAGCCTCCAGATCGTGCTCTAAACCAACACCTCCAATTCTGGCCAATAACCCAAGGCTGTGAACCCACCATGGAACCACCACCTGACCCTGCTGACTATTATGTTACCTGCTCAAGCATCAAACTACCAAATTGAAACACAACCATCCAAAATCCAGCAAAAAAAAACCGATAAAACACAGCTTTATCTAAAATCTGAACTCAAGTTTACAAAACAACAAATGGGTATGATCAAAACCACACATTTAATTCTATTTCAATAAATAATGATTATAACAATGAATGGTTTGTGCAAATTTTTCACCAAAATTGATAATAAGGGTGGACAGAGGGGGGGTTGGACATGACACTGACAGTGAGGTAGAGGGCAAAGAAAGAGATCTAATTTGTGAGTGCAGAGGGAATAACTAGAAAAGAGACATACACGTGAAGTGGAGCCGATACAACAATAACAAATGCTTCGTCCTATTAAGGCAAGGTCAGCTACGTATATCATATGACCTCTTTTGGGTAAAAAGAGGAGCCCATATATTTTAATATTTAGTAAATATAAGGTCTATTTAGGTATACATTTTTCTAAAAGTTACCTTAACTTGTAAATCTTTTAAAATTGAATACGTTATATTTTGCTAGAGAGAAATAGATCCGTACTGAGTGTGGGGAAATATCCTTTTGCACACTTTTAAAATTTGCAGTTTTTCCGGGTAAACACCCCTCGGGAACTAGGGATTTTCATTATGTAGACACTAGTGAAAGACAGAATGTTTTGCCTGTCTGCCCATTTTTTATTTTTTGCATAAATTATTAAATTTAATTTCTTTTATCAGATTAATATGTTTAGATGTGGGAGTCTCAAAAAGAGTGGTAGATGTTTTGGGTGCAGTTGAAGAGTACAGTAGTCTAACAAAATATGCATACCAAATGAGGGTATTCCCTTTATTATAGATTATAGAAGAAGATTATTGATTTTAATATAGACTAGGGAATAAGAGGCCCTTCATACCTTCCATATTTTTAAAGAGTGGGAATAGAATAGTGGGAAATAAATAGTGGTTTACCAAAGTGGTTTTTCGGGGGTATAACAAGGCACAGAAATGTGTACTCCAACACCTTGTATTCATTTTATATTTAATATAGATATAGATTGTCGTTTATAGATAATGATGTGTTAGAGAGCTGTCTGTTTTGTATACTGTCCAAAAGATGGTTGACTATTCCTGTTGCTTAATACTGTCTGACTTCCTTGCAGATGTGTGATTGGCTGAAAAATACATTTTTCAAGAAAGAAGTGCTGCAGGATGGTAACCACTTTTGCTTCTATATATTGGATTATCTACGAGATACTGCCCAAGAAGTGAATAGTTCTATTCTGCCGTTGAAAGACCTACATTTCCATTTAATTCTTTAGTTGCAATAGAAATGAAACATATATAACCAGACGAGATTAGGTACATAATTTTCAGGAATTACTGGAAGTCTTGATGTAATTTATTTATATTCTATTTTTGATTTTCCAGCCCTTTGGTGTTGTTGGTTAAGGTGATGCATTAGTTGATAGAATTTCTATTCTTTTTACCCTTTTTGTGAGTTTTCGGTTCTGTTTACAGTCTTGGAATTATGTTACTTCTTTCTGTCTCGCTACTTTGAGATTGTTATATATCAGCTAGCAGATTGAACCTCTTCGATAATTCTTTATTGATTGATAAATTTGCACCACAATTTTGTTCGATCTTCCTCTACATAGTTTAATTACTAATGTTACATTGTCCATGTAGAACCTTATTAAATGAATGAGAAGTAAACCATTTGTAATAACCATCCCTTGTCGTGGTAGTGAAGCTTGTTAAAGTAATCTACAAGATGGATTACTTCATTTATACGTATTGGAAGCACTGGCTCCGCTAACAATCGCTTTCTCTTTTGTTAGTGCGAGGTCGTTTTTTTCTTTTTCAAATTGAGTGAAAACTTAGCATTCGTGTTAGGAAAAAGGAAAAAGAATATAGTCATATCAGAAAAAAGGAGAAGACTGGAACGCTCGTCCTTTATTCTTTCTTTCATATCAAAATATCTATCATATTTATCAATGTCTACGGAATAAAGTCATCTCAAAATTTTGCTTGGATGCTCTTCTGAAACAACAAAAAGCCTCGGTTTGTCAAGGTTTCTGCAAAAACCAAGTAAACCATCTTGGAGGAAAAAGAACATTTGATGTTAAAAGGGTTTCTGAAAGAAGTTAGAATCCTCATCTTTTTTTCCTTTTGTGACTGAAATTCATCTATGGAATTCAAGGCTGAGCTTTCCATGAAGATGAAATGTCAGCCACAGCTTCTCCAACAGTGAGATAGACACCTTTCAACCCAAAGGAATCCAAAATATTTGACTGATGCAACTTTTCCATCACATTCCCAACAGGATTTGCCAACACAAGCTGCACCAACGAATTATGAATATAAGTATTTGAAATAAAACTGATGGAAGTCTTTATGGCCTTATAATATGGTACGATCAGTATCTATACCTGAAGTGATCTTTTGTCCAGCACCTTTCTAAGTTCACATAGAGTATCGATTCCACTTGTGTCTATGGCTGTAACAGCTGGGGAAGAAAATGAGAAATTATTGTTTTCAGTCAAAAGTATCTCAAAACTTGATAGAAAAACTTCAAATCAGATAAAATGCATACCCGTCATGTCCAAAATTATACACTTCAATGTACTTTCATTGTTTGCTTTTACTCGCTCTTCCTCTTCTCGAACCCATCTCAGTATCCTATAGCAGGAAAAGCACTCACTCAAGTGGTTGGAATCTCAGAATCACTCAGAAATTGCCTCTAAAAAAAATCTTTGACAATCTATAAGTCGCTTTATCTAACCTTTCTTGCAGGTAAGTTGAATTAGCAAAGTAGATGGGAGACTCAACAGCCAAAATGATAAATGAAGGAATCCTCAAAGCTTCTCTATATTGGTTTAGGTTGTGGAATATTGGTGTCCCCGGTATATTCCCCAAAACCAGTGTGTTTGGCCTAGAGACATGAAGCAAGATCTTGAACACTGATATCCCCACCTAAAGATTTTGGCCAAACCAGTAATATTAATTACATAGCATCAACCCACAATGCATTTTAGGTTTCTAATAACTGGAAACAGATTAAATTATTCCTAGCTTACCGCTATTCCAAGGCCTAGAGGCACTGAAATGAACAGAACACCGAAAAAGGAGCACAAGCAGGCCAAGAAATCAAGCTTGTCAACCTTCCACAATTTATATGCAGCTTGATAATCTATTAGCCCTACAACAGCAGTGATTATAATGGCTCCTAAGACTACATTCGGTGTGTAATAGAACAACGGCATCAGAAACAAAAGGGTCACTAGAACTGCCGATGCCATGATTATATTTGATACTGCTGTCTGTGCCCCAGCATTGAAGTTCACAGCTGATCGAGAAAATGACCCTGCAAATTTATTTTAGTGTCAGAATTGACGTTGGTAAAAATTTAATGGACGGGGTGAGAGATCGTGTGTTTAACTCCTCCACTAACAAAAATACTAACAATCGATTGAAAAAAGAAAATAGAGAAGAATCATTACCTGTTGTGACATAGCATGAAGAACAAGAACCAGCTATGTTCATAAGACCAATGGCCATCATTTCTTTGTTTCCATCTACCTGGTAGTTCTTCAGTGCAGCAAATGTTCTTCCCACTGCAATTCCTTCCTGAAACAGAAGATAACAGCAGTTTAATCATATGGTGTATTGTTTGTATCTAAGGAGGGAACCATGTTATTTACAACATGGAATGTCAGTAACATTTTCTATATCCATTATGTTTCTCAGTTTGGGACAACTTACAGTGAGAGACAAAATCCCAGTGACAAGTCCAGTTTTGAGAGCAAGAGCCAAATAAGGACCATTGAAGTATAACATGTTAGATGATGGTGGATTAAGTCCTTTTGGCAATTCACCGATCTGATAGAGAAAAAGGATAACCTTTATTAGGAATGAAAAGAATATTGGAACACCTCTAGTATATTTTTTTTTTTTTAAATAGAAGGGGAAGTGCCATTTCTTACAATAGCAATTTTATGTGTCTTATTTCTCAGAAAAAATACTAAAATTGTTGACAGAATTACTGATGTCAACGGCGCAGCTGCTGAAACCCAGAATAGTTTTGGCTTCCTCAAGCTCTGTTGCAATCACTAAGAATTTTCAGATCTCAGGAAGTAGCAGAATTGTTTTAGAGCAAAGAGTAGTAATCTATGTATATGTGTATTTGAGATATAGAATCTTACAATTTGCCTTGTTGTCAACAGGAATATTAGAAAACTGAATCCCAGCACAAGGTTTTGCCATGACCACTGCACAAGTTGCTCAAAAAAATTTAGTGAGCATATACGTAATTACACTTACATTTGTAAAATTGGGACAAATATGAAATTTACTTTCATTTAGAATTCACCCTTAATTGCCTAGCTATTCCATTTTTCCTTTCATGACATGATTAGAAGGAAGAAAGTTTTAGTTTGATAAATAGTTGAAATCTAGTCCCTTAAGATATATGATGGGTCTTTCTAGATAGAATCACTGGAAAGATACAACACCAATGAGACATGAGCTTAACTCATACATAAGGGATTGACACTATCTCCAATCTAAAACTTTAAGACAATAAATTTATAAGTTTTCATCCTATACTCAATTTTCTCAATTTTATTCAATGTTAGACTTAGATTTACATTCAGATTCCTAACGATATAAAAGTCAAACAAGAGAATATATATATATATATATATATATATATATATATATATATATATATATATATATATATATATTATACGAATAGCTGGTTTTCAATTACCAATCTCAATTCAATGATAGTGTGAATTCTTATTTCTTAAAACAGAATCAGTGCTATCAGAATGCTTTACGGTGGGGATTTTATTTTGTTTTGTTTTAAAGCTGCTTTACTCTTCCAACCATTTAAAATATGCAAAACAGTAACTGCAATATATATCTAAAAACAGTTGTGGCCGTCCTTTTTAAAAAATAATATCTCCATCTTAACCTACATTATTACAAAATCGGAGTAAAACTAGAATAAAGTATCAGTATCAAACTTTACCTCTTCTCTTTGCTTGAAAACAGAGATAAGCACAGGCGTTATTTGCATCTTGTTGGTGAAATGAACAATCCCAAGCAACCCTTTCAGCTGTTGCAGTGAAACAATAATCGCTGCACCAGCCATGAAACCCACCAGAGTTGCCTTTGAGAGAAAATCAATCACAAAACCTAATCTGTAAGAATCATCAAAGGCTTTTATCAGTCATAAATATCATTCAACACAGCTATAAATATATATATATCCTTCAAGTTGCTATATTGAAATTTAAGTGAAAAAATCCACAAGAGAAAACTAAACCATGATTGAATACCTTAATATACCCAGAGAAGATTGGAACAAACCGGCAAAAAAAGTGGCAGTGAAAGCCATTTTGAGATAGAGAATAGGATCTTGAGTGTAAGAAATAGTCTCAGTTAACATTGATCCCATGACCAAAGATGCAATTGAAACTGGACCAACACCAAGATGTCTAGAACTCCCAAGCAGGGAATATATCAACGGAGGCACAAAGCTGGAATCTGCAAAATATTCACACCACTTCAAACATTACTCACACATCATCATTGATCATACACACATCAACCACAAGAACTCAATGACATGCACAAACAAAGGGTACTGACATAATCCAAGAATGGGTGGCAAGTTCGCTAGCTTAGCATAGCTGATACCCTGCACAAAAAAATCCAAACTTTAAACATACTTTTAACATACTTCTATGAAACATCATGCACTGAGTATTATGAATCATGGTCTCAGAACCTTTTAACATGACACTTCACAGAACTTTTCAATCTTCAAGACTGAATTTTTATAAAACTCGGTTACATGTTACGTGGAGATTGTTTGTTTGTCAGAGACTGGTAATTCGGTTCCTGACAAACCAAACCAAACACTGTGATATGTAACAAAGTTTTGAATTCTGAAAACTCGACCAACCCTGTTGAACTTTAAGGTGGTTTTTGATCATGTGATAACTTTAGAACAAACAATGGCAGAAAGAGAAAAGTGAGAGACCTGAGGAATGGCGAGGCTTGCAATGGTGAGACCTGAGATGAAGTCAGAGCGGAGAAGGGAAAGGTTGTAGAGAGGGGCCCATTGGAAAATGGGGAAGAGGTATTGAAGAGCAAGGAGAAGTTTCATGAAGCAAGTTTGGTTCTTGAACCTGTGAAGAGGGTCATCGGGGAAGAAGATCTCAGAGAGTCTGTGTCTGAGTTTCTGCAAGGTGGTGCGTTCTGGTGGCAACTGAACCTTGTGGATTTCCATGGCTGCTGGCACTGGCATTGCCATTTGTATCTCACTTTGGATCTTCATGCTGCAACCATTGTTGCATGCTAAGTTCACACCCATTGTTTCTTCCTCAGTTTTCTCTTACCAACAAACACAGAGAAGCTACGAATTTATAGAGGCAGAGAAACCATGGCATCAACTCAACAACATAGGGTATGTGTCGTTATCAAAATTCCCGCTATTGGAATATTCGGATTTCTCTTCTTCAACCAGTGATCTACTTCTTTATTGCCATGTTTTTATCTTCTGTTAAATATAATCACACATAAAAAATTTACCATGAACTACATTATTCTTCCATTAAATGCTTAGTGAGGTAAAATCATACATGAAAGGAATGTTTGTTTTATCTATAGTCTCTCTGGAAATTCATAAAAAAAAAAAAAAAAAAAAAGTCTGTTTTTTTCATTATGCAGAAAGTAAGTGTATGTAGAGACTTCAAACATGCATTTAGAATTTACATACTTAGTGGATAAGTTTAAAGCACTGATTAATCAGCTTCGTATTAATTCATTTGTACACATGTGTCAGATTATACTATAAACAGTAAAATTACTAAAATTTGAATTACATACTTTGTAAAAGTATTGAATAAAAATTAATTGCGTATCTGTTATTGACAAAGTCAACACTTTTAAAATGTTAATATATTAATTTTTTTTTTTTGTATTTAATGAATATGACAATGATCATGATAATTCTGCATCAAAATATTCCAATGGTTCTGGTACAGCTAATAGAATAATTACGATATTGTTAGATCAATTATGATATATGAAGGATTAATTACTTTAGAATCCGTTATAATTTTGTGTTTAAAAGACATATCAGAAGCTTAAAGGAGGAAAGTGTAGTATAAACTTTTCTAGGTCTCCATCAAGGTTTACGAATTTTCATGTCCAAACTATTTTTTTAAAAACAATTTTGTGAATCAAGTTTCAAATTTCAGCTAAAAAATGTCAACATAGTTATCAAATTTTTTTGGTAACTATAAAAGTGCATATAAAAGAATAAACTCGTGCCTAAATTTCACAATAAAAAAATGTATTAGTATTGAGATATATAACATAACCAAAAAGTCAAATCGAACAAAAATAACAAATATAGATATCAATTCAATATAAAACATTAACTTTGACACGTGATACGTTGTTGGACTGATACGTGGATATTAAAAAAAACTATGAAGTGACACATGACAATCACTTTTCATGACAGTTAATGATTTAAACAGTATTAGCAAAAAAACCCAATTAAACAAAATTGATGAAAATTGTGACCTATTTGAACACAAAAACAAAATTATGACTTATTTGACAAAACTTGACGAAAATTGAGACAAAAAAATATTTTAACAGTGAAATATATAACATAACCAAAGAGCCAAACTTGAATACACTAACTAACTCTTTTAGCAGTTGAAAACATCATGTGTGATTCACAAATTGAAAATAAAATACTAAAACGAGGAAGTGACACGATCAAGTGTTTAATACTTGAAATATAAAAATTTGAAATGGTCACTCATCAACATCATCACCACCTTTGATGGACTGGAACAATCAACTATAACCTAAGAAAAAGGTGGTTTAACCATGATTGGAAATTCTTAAAAATCAATGGTGTTCGCAAGTTGGTTGGTGTGATGGGAAAACATAGATAGAGTGAAAAACGAGGTTAAAGAAGCTTTTTGGTGTTAGTGATTAAGCACTTAAATTAAGAAGGTTTTAGAAGTAATAAATTGACCTAAGAATAGAGGAAGTGAAGGGACCAGAGAAAGACAGCAAATAAAAAGAGACAGATTAACAAGTAAAGAAGATAGAATAAGAACCCTAACTTAACGTGGAAATGACTCTATTCTCAAAATATATATAATATAACTTTAACCTAATATGCATCTCTCACATTGTTGAAATAGAATGAAATAAAAAGATAATAGTGATTCCAAAAAGAATAAGAAATAATAATTTGAAGGAACGTTGTTTTACATTGAGAAACTTTTTACACTACTAAAAAAACTCATATTTTCTACCAATTTTGTTTTGAAATTTTTTATAGAAAATACTTATAAATTTTGTTATGAAAAAAAAATTGTAGGAAATTACTGTCAATTTCTTTGCAAAATATTTTGTATAAAACACTTTTCGCAACAAATTTTATAGAAAATACTTGCGAATTTTATAATTTTGTATGAAATAATTACACACGAAGGAATTATCTATCAATCAAAACTTTTAGAAAAAATAATAGAAAAAAAGTCTTTTCTTACAAATTTCTTAACAAATTTGCAAGAAAATTTTCATGTAATATGAAAATTTTTAATAGTGTTATTGAAACTGATATATAAGAATATTTTATTATTTTGCAAAGGTATAAAATAATTTGCATTTTTTTTAAAAATAATTAGTAAAATAACTTCAGTTACATACCCAACTTTAAAATATTCAAAAGATTAGTTCAGTTATTTGATAGAATATGTATTGTTATAAATAATTTTATATATCAGAAAGTATGTTAAAGTCTAACTCTATCTTTTAAAACAAATTATGTCCAGACATACGAGATTAAATATTTGTAAGTATATCGTGATAAATTCAACAAGTTAGAGTAGATTATGATAATATATTAAAAAATAAATTTGAATTTAATTTTGTCTTTACAAAATCAGCGAAGATTATTCTTATTTAAATTTATAATTAACTTATATATAATATTTGTGAGATTTTCAACAATATTATTAGTAAAAGCATTAATTTACTAATTGATTGATTTGTAAAAAGTAAAAAGTTGATTTAAATTTATATATATCCGATGACAAGTGTATAAATACTAAATAACTTTTTGCAAAGGTTGTCTTTATAGTGATAGAAAGTAATGTATCACATCATTATATATAATAAAGTAATATAATACTTATTTTATATATTATAGGCGCAATAACAGTTTAAGAATTATGGATACTACATCAATTCCTTGATTAAAAATAACAAAAGTAAAGTAAATTATTGTTAGAGAATTTAATATGTGTTTAAACCCATTGATTACAAACGAGAAAGTTAAACACATAAGAAATAAGATTTATAAATTGGTATTAAGAAATGAAAAGTTTCGATCATTTTATATAAATTTAACTCAGATCTTAATTAGAAGGCAATGAAGTTATCAAACCAAATATGTATTTGGCAAGACGATAATAGCACATTCTTTAATACACTTTTTTTTAATAAAATAAAATAATGATTTTATCTACTGAAAAATGAAAATATTAATATAAACTATTTGAATACAAATTGGAAATGAAAAAAAAAATACAGTATTTCATTTGAAGATAAGAGTATTACCTAATACAACTTCTCATAGACTATTGTAGCCATTTAAAAATGAAAGAAATAAAGGATAATTGAAATCACAAAAATTTATATTTTTAATAAATTTCAATTTATAAAAACACCGTTGAAAAGAATGTCAGAAAATATATTATTCGGACATATGATATATTAAAATTAATTTATTAAAAATAACACGCCTCAATTTTAAAATAAGTATAAGAGGTTGGTTATATTTAGATTTCCACATTGAACTCGAAAAAAAAAAAATCTTAACTTTCTTCTAACTTATTTGACAAGATTTATTTATCTCACTATTCTTAAATAATAGACAATAATTATTTTTAAGTTTATAAATATAACTCACATCATCAATATAGAAACAACAGAATGTTTCTAACTCAGCTTTTGTTAAGAAAAAACCATATCATTTTGACTTTGAGGAAGATAGTTAAATTATCTAAAATGGATGCTATACCTTTTCCCAGATGAAGAAAAATAATATTTGTTTTTGGAAATTAGGGTTTAAACTTTACACAAATATTTAGGGTTTTAATTAACCGTGAACCCTTCGATGCACTGAAAAAGCAACTAACGTCAAAATCAGTTTCCTTTTGGCTCTCACAATAAGACAAGTGCATGTATAAGGAACTTGCACACGAATGTAGCAACAACGTTACTTTAGGACCCAATTATGTGGCTATATTCAAACCAAGAACAAATTCTCCAAATTCTACGGATGTTATTTAAGATTCAAGAGATGGTTCTGTTCGTTTTTTTATTGAGATTCATGTACAACATATATATATATATCGTTTAAATATAATAAGTGTATTGTATAGTTTATCATTAAACAATTGATCAGACAGTCCAAGGACAAGCGACTGTATGGTTTATCGCTAGACCATCGGTCAGACGATTCAAAGACAAACGATTTATTTTTGGACCATTTGACTGATGGATCGGTGATAAATTATACTGATAAATCATATAGTACAATAAGTAACAGTTTGAAAATCTATATGATTTCTGGTTTTATTTATTTGCAGAAAAGTTGAGATGTGGCAACGGGTGCTTGCTTTGTAAGAATGAACTCTCACTGAACATCTTTTGACTAAATTGGGTATAACAAATTTAGACCTACCATTAATTCACATATCTTATTCTTTCTGCACATATGACAAGAAAGATGAAACAGAATATATTATATATGATACAGTAGAATTTTGGTGTTTTGTCTACTTTTTTTAAGGTTTTCTTTAATCTTAGTATTAATACACATTATTTATTCTATAGCTAAAATGAGACTATATCATTGGTGTAGTTTTGGACTTCAAAATCCATTTATATGTTTTATTCTAATGGAAAGGAGGTATATAAAAATGTTGTGATAATTTTGTAATTTTTGTAAACTTTTACATTTGAGTTGCTTAAATAACTAAAACATAATGATTTTTATGTTTTGGTTTGTAAAAAACCAAAACTTAATAGCTTTCAAAGGTACCTTGTTCATTCCATCTTATTCATCTATAAGTAACTTTTTCATTCGCATTTTAGTCCAACTTTAAGTTATTTATATTTTCAATATGTTTATACTTACAAATAATAAATTATAAAAATCCGAATATAACTTAATTAGTTTATAGAAAATATTATTTTTACTAATTTAATTAAATAAAAATAAATTTTATAAAATTTTTATGTGGATCGTTGGAAAAGTGTGGACAGATCAGCAAATTCGCAGATAAAACATTATATAGGACATGCCAAAAAAATTAAACCGCAATTTTTATACAGAACAGACCTATTCGATCCGCTTTTTGCAGACCAAATACGAGGCAGACATGCTCGCATTTCCATCATTTAATTTTAGAATAAATTATTTGTTTATTTTATTTAAAAAGTATTTTATGATTTTATATTTGTTTTTCTTTGTCAACTCTATTAGATATTATGAATATTATGTTGTATTAATATGAAACGAATCACTGATATAAAAAAAAAAAGAGTAATCTAATACATTAATAATATTTACAAAGTTGACTAAATTAAATATTTTTATCAGTAATGTAAGCGTATTGTATTGAAAGTTTCTTATACTACAAATAGAAAGTAATATTTAGAAATAAATTCATATGGAAAAGAAAAATAGAGTTAGTTCGTATTAAAAGAATAGATAATGGAATGAGGGCCATCTATATTCCCACTTGTTACTACCAATAAAAGGTAACAATAAAAGTTATTATCCTCATCCCACCCATAATTAGGCACAAATTTAATTATTTAGATTATTCATTAATTTATTCTGAGCTGAATTTTATATTTGGATGGTTCCATTTTTTCCTAGTCTAAATTATTAGATGCTTAAATTCGAAATCATTTTTGTCCAATATAATAGTTTGTTTGGCATAAATATTCTAATATCATCCAACCCAATCTTTAATTATCCATGTCAGGTTTAATTTATGATTTAATATATGTATTGTCTAAAACAATAAAAAAATTATAAATTGTTTATTTCTTAATGAAAATACGTAGAAAAAATATTTTAGTTTGTAATTGATGTTGAAGAGGAATATTGAATTTTAGAGTTACGGAACTCACGATACCTACCGAAAAGGAAGAGAAATTTCAACCACGAACAAAACAAGAGTTAAAATTTATACCTATCCACACAGAAAATTCGTAAGAATCCATTTATACTGTTTTATGATAGGATCCTATACAAAGTCCAGTAATAATTTATATTCTTCATTCAACTTTTAGTGAATTTTCTTTTGCATTTTTTTTTCAAAATCTCAATCACAGATCTTAACTTTTCACTCTTTTTTCATGTTATGTTGGATATTTAGTAAATTTCAAACCTCTATGATTTGAATTCTGTCTGATTTTAATAACTGGGAAATTTTTCTCTGAAAATCATTACTAATGAAATGACTCTGAAAACTTGAAAAAATAAAAATAGTTAAAAAGTAAATTTTAAATCTAAATTTTATAAAATATTTGTAAAATAAGGCTCGCATATATGTATATATTTTCAATTTTTTATGTGTTCTTGTAAGGTGAGGTTTGCATCTCACATCTTATGCATGGGATAAGAAATCAGTGGGTGGTCCGTTAGTGGCCCGATATCGGGTAAAAGAGAATGTTCAAGAAAGTTTGTTATAATAGATTCTAACTTGACTCTGATACCATGTTAGATGTGTGCTTAAAGCCTAACTCAACACCACAAAACCGGCTTGTAAGATGAGGTTGCACTTCACTTATATATTATGAATTGACCTTATCTCTAATCGATGTGAGACTTCCAACAATTTGTGAACAGAAAGAGTAATCAAATCGGAGCTCAATCATGTTCTCTAATTAAGAAACCAATAACCAAACAAGGTAGATATTTTGACTTGAATGGAACAGTATCCAGCAAAATGAAGTAGATTCTGTTTGTTTTGGTGACTCAAATAAAATTGTGAAGAGAAAAGAGACAAGGTTATGTACGCGGCGACATGGAGCTATGTTTGATTGCTTCTTAGAAAATGATTGTAAATTATAAGGAAAAATTGTTAAGGAAGATTTATAAGGTATCCACAACCACAATTGATGGATCAGATAAGTTGCAAATTCAAAAGGAGAACAAATGGTGGACCAGAACCACTAAACCTTTCTCTTCAACCCATGTTCAAAGGTTCTCTTCTTGAGAATTTTTTGACAAGTTTTTTAAAAACAAGATTGTAACAAAAGTTTCAGGTTTAAAAACAATACTTTTGTGATAATTGATTATAAGATTAAATAAGTTTTTGTCTTTCAAGTTTAGTTAAAATTTGAAATTAGTTTTCTTTCGAAAACGTTTGACCAATTTAGTCATTTATTTTTAAAAATATGTGAATTTAATCATTTTAATCAAATTATGTTAAGTTTATCTGACGTTTGAAGAATATTTCATGATAATATTTAAATTGTTTACACCATTTGACACATTTTTATTTCAATGTTAAATCAAATATTATCATAAAACATGTATGAAACATCAAATAAACCTAACATAATTTGGTTATAAGGATTAGATTCACATATTTATAAAGTTTGAGAACCGAATTAGACCAAAGTTTTTTTTAAAAAAAAAACTAAGGGTTAAATATGTTTTTGGTCATTCAACTTTCAGTAAATATTGAAATTAGTTCATTTCGAAACTATAGACAATTTACTCATTCATCTTTCGAAATACGTGAATTTAATCATTTTAATTAAATTTTGTTAGGTTTGTTTGATGTTTCGTACATATTTCAGGATTGGATTTGAGTTGTTTATACTGTTTGACACATTTTTGCTTTAAATGTTAAGTCAAATATTATTATGAAACGCGCTTTAAATGTCAAATAAACTTAACAAAATTTGATTAAAATGACTAAATCCATTTATTTCAAAAGATAAAAAACTAAATTGGTCCAAAATTTCAAAATAGACTAATTTCAAAATTCACTTAAAATTAAGATACTAAAAACATATTTAACCCAAAAACTAATTCCAAATTTCACTAAAAATCGAGAAAAAAATATATTTAACCCTCGACTATATATCAACGAATTTAAAGTTTAATTTGACATATCGAAAGAAAAAGCTATTCAAGATTTTGTATTGTATATATAATATACAAATTAAACACAGACTTATACAAATTAATGCTGAGTAACCAATTAAAAATATCATATAGGAAATTGGTTAGGGTGTTTGAGAGGTTCTCTAGTGGATGAACATGAAGGAACGCAAAAACTTTGAGAAAATTGGAAAGTGGAGAAGTTTATTCTTGGAATATGCCTTTTGGTTCTAATACATATATACTTCTGCACTTCTCCTTTATCAGTTTCCCAGTAACAATGATTAATTAGGTTAACCACTGTCTCAATAATTTTATTATATTATTCAATAAACCAGACATTGATCTTGTTTGAATACTCTTTTGCTGAATATTTATAAAAAAAGTTGAATTCATTATGAGGAAGAAAGTGGTATATGGAGCATTAATTATTGAGTGTGCTGCATTACAGTCTTTTTGTGTATAAAGATACCTTATATATGGTGCAATTTAATTATCTGGATGGAAAAATTGTTTAATTATTGTGCCTCACTATCAATTATTTTTTACTGTACAACTATTTAGCGTTGACCCTAAATAAGTGTTTTAACATGTGGTTTTTCTTTTGTCCAAGTTTTTCTTATATATTATGTCAATACAATTTTCTTTAACTATATTTTATATATATATATATATATATATATATATATATTTTAAATTAATCTTATATCTAGAAGACAGGAGATTTCAAACAATTTTCTAATGCATCTTCGTAATTTTGAAATATAATTGCATTTTTTTTAATAATATTTTTGGAACAAAAGAAAATACATGTTTTGAAATACCTTTCTAAAATATAAATGATATTTTCTTAAATCAATTTTTTAGAAAAGGTTTTCTAAAACACAAAAAATGTGTTTTAAAACAAGATTTCTCTCTTGTTTCTTTGTTGTGAAGAACGAAGTCAGGGGTAATGTAATTGACAATAGGGAAGGGTATTTCAGTCTTTTAACATTATTGGAGTTGTGTAGTTATTAATAGTGCGGTGCAGAAATAAAAAGGTATCACGTAAAATAAAATAAAATAATTTATTTTGGTTTGGGCTTGGCGCATTTCGAACTCTAGAAATATTATCCAGCCCAATCGAAGCACATTCTCTTTCTTTATCTATTTGTTCTGTGAAAACTGATTTGCAGAGACGCTAGCAGATAAACCTAACACACGAACCTCGAAAATTCCCTCAACACTGGAGTCGCTAAGTAGGACTCGCTGGAAATTGATTCTGGGACTCAGGTTAGTTTTCTATGATACCAGTCTTATTCTAACAAGGTGCTGCATAATCTCATTGAAAACAACTTTCACAGTGTGATTCAGATTCTTGGATTGTTTCTTGGCTTAAACCTAACGAAAACCAAAGCAAATACTGATGTGATTATAATGCTGTGTTTGTTTTTTTCATTTTTTAATTAGTTATGTATTATCCGATTCAGTGGCCATTTTCAGCTGTTAATTTTTAATTTAATCTTAATTTGATTTTTCGTGGTTTTCCTTCTTCGATCAGTTGATCAACCATGATACAAAATGGTTGCATTTTATCCCAAGGGTGTGCCCCTGTGAATTCTAGCTCACGCAACCATGTCTTACCTAGTAGCTCTGTCGTTCGATGCGCTTCTCGAATGTCTGCTAAGGTTGCCGCCTCAATCACCCGAAGCTTTTCGCGACATAATTTAGAGTGTAAATCCTCGTTTCCAAGAGGTTCGTGCATGCTGTTCTTATCTGTTCTCTCGTTCACTTTTCCATTGGTCATGTTTTGAATTTTTGAGCTTATTATGACTTCTGAGAATATAATTTGACCCTCCATATATGTAAATGACAAAACATTTAAAAGTATGAGCTTAAAATCTGTGCACGGACAGTATAAAAGGCTGTTACATTGTCAACCAATCAGAATTCATCATAGGGATGTTTTTCAAGGTATTTATTGTAATAATTTAGCAAAATTAGTACTCATAAAGTTGTGATTGGATAACGGCGTAAAATCTCCTGACGCAGTTAGTGTGTGCGCTATTTACTCTAGAAGTATATTGTGTTCTGTAGGAAAAGGGCTTCAATGGTGTATTATGATTAAATGTGGTTCTTTTAGATAACAGCTGATTGAAGGTGTGAATATAATGTTTAGAAATTTCTTACTCGGAACTCATATTTGAGATTATTTAGGTAGTTAGAGTGAAAGGTAAGAAACTTTTCTTGCATAGCAGTCTGTGTAATGTCAATCCGAACTCCATAACTTTATAATATATTTGGTAGAAAAAAGGGTCTCAATGGCCTTTAGTGGATCATTATCATTATTAAATGTTGTACTTTTAAGTAACACTTGATTAGGGGTACGCACTTAATGTTTAGAAATTTGTTAGTCAGGTTTCACTTTAGTCTACCTTCTCTTTGCAATAGGCTTCCTTGATGATTTTATTTTCTAACTGAATTGTTCATACAATCTCTGTGGTAGGAATGGCACTTTCAAACGTGTTTGCCGCATCAAGCTTACGTTTAAGTGAGGGTCAAAATCTTCTCTTTCGCTCTTTCCCTGTGTTACCCAAGTTGACCAAGTCGAATATGGTCCCTAGAGCATCAAAGGATGTCCCAACTAGCTTCCGTTACCCTCCAATGACCAAAAAACCGCCATGGTGGTGGAGATCATTAGCATGCCTACCTTACCTTATGCCTCTCCATGAGACATGGATGTATGCTGAGACGGCATATAATCTTCACCCATTTTTGGAATTGTTTGAATTCTACACGTACCCTTTTCTTATGGCAATTGGGAGCCTGCCTAGCTGGTTTCTCATGGCATACTTTTTTGTTGCGTATCTTGGAATTGTGAGGAGAAAAGAATGGCCTCATTTCTTCAGATTTCATGTCGTGATGGGAATGTTATTGGAGATTGCCCTGCAGGTTATAGGAACTGTGAGCCGCTGGATGCCACTATCACTCTACTGGGGCAAAATGGGAATGCATTTCTGGACTGCTGTATCATTTGGTTATCTCTTTACTGTTTTGGAGTGCATAAGGTGTGCTCTTGTTGGTATGTATGCTGACATTCCTTTCATCTGTGATGCAGCATATATCCAAATTCCATATGATTAACAAGGAATATATGTAAAGAAGTTTACCCTTCTATATCACTTTTTTGTTGTATCAGAGTTTTTCTTGAACAACATTGTAGAACAAGTAGTTCTTTTAGTGATTATTTGTGTGGGAAAAAAAATATGTATGAGATATGATTTCCTACTTATTTGTATTGACTTTATGTGTAGTCTCAGGGGTTTAATCCCTCTCCTTTCCTCTTTCCTTTGACATTCTCTTCAGTCAATTTCTATTACAAATGCACATTATCTTCTAGATAGTTAGTCCTTGTGTAAGATACCAATTTTAAGCGTACTCATGAACTTGATTAGTCTACAAAATTACTTTGAAATGGGAGATTGATATGATTGTATCAATTAAGGGTATTAAATCTCTATATACTCTTGGTGTGATTCAAGATTCCCAAGTTTTGTTACTAAGCATCAATTTTACCTGTTTGAGCTTTTTCTCTTTGAGGATTATGGATGGGAGTGGTCAATTTGGACAGAATTTTCTTTGGAATATAACATCGTAGTTTATGCCTCATGAAAGCCTCATTCTTGCGACATATTACATTTTACTTTGATTTTTTTTGCACAAATTTCTATATATGTATGCAAAACAAAAATAATTAATGATTAGTTGCTTTCAAGTCAGCCTATCTCTGCCTCTTCCTTTGTGGATTCCCAAGCAGTAGTGAAAAGGAAGACTTTGTTAAGGCTAGAATTAGTGAATTTGAGTGTATAAAGCAAGTTTGATATTAAGTGTAATTTTGTTCATCTAGTGCAATTTCTTTTTTATTACTTGTGGTCAATTTGAATAGAGGCAAAATTAATTTCATGTAATTACAGCTTACCATGTTTTTTCTATTCAAATCACGGGTGTAAAATTAATAATGATACGAACATGGTAAATGCCATTCAATACGGGGATAAATTTTTAACAACTATTCTGAAATTTCAACGCCTTAATAAATATATGCAATTTTTTTTAAGAGTCAAATGTATAAAATATATTTTTAGGAAAGCTTTTTACCAATTTTATTATTTTTAGCTAAAAATCAATTTGGGAGATTTTTCAACAGACATTAGTAAAAAAGTGGCTAAAAAAAATCTAACCAACCTTAGTGATACAATTGAAAAAAAATTCAATCTTGTCAATGACAAAAACATCAATGTTGACACAAGTATCAATTGAAAAGTATTATCAACTAATAATTTTAAATTATAAATGATGTTGTATTGGAAGTAATTAAAATCCTTTATAAAAAATGAATAAATTTGAATTATTTTATTTCAATAAAATATCTAAAATTAAAAAAATAAAATTCAAATTTAACGTGTTTGATTTTTTTTTAAATGTACAAAAATTGACTCTCCAAATACTTACCAGGGGAGTTCACATTTGGCAGTGTGGAATAATTCTTCCATTGACACATTGCAATAAAGAATGGAAACAAAATTTACATGATGCTATATTTTATGATCAATCTAATTTAGAACAAAAATATGAAAATAAAAATACTACAATATCATTATTTATAAATTAACATGTTTTATTGTCTCTTATACTAAACAAATTAGAATATCATTTTTTTTACCAAAAACCTACAATATCACCACTACACTTTTTTACCAAAAACCTACAATATCAACACTGCACTTCAACGAAATAGATAAATTGCAAGGACTAAAATATCACAAGCACTAATTTGCAAGAAATTCCCATAATTTTATTGCAGAAGTAAACAAAACGAGTCATGGGTACATTTGATCCACGCCGTCAATTTTACCATCTTCGTCCCGTTGTATCTTAGCAGATAGATACTTACACCCTACCAGCACACCGAACGACGACGTATTTGCCATTTGACACTACAGAGTCCAGTGGCATTCTCGTAAATCCTCGCGTTAACTGCAAAATGGCGTTCCCTTCTCCTTTGTTTTCCATCTATCATCATATTTGCACTCTTTAGCTCTGCACTGCCAAGCAAACCTTGCGCTCTTTCTCTGTCTCTCTCTCTATATCTTCGATCTAGTGGTCTCTTCGAATCTGGCTTGATCTCCGACGAGTACTCGCGATAAAAGCTTCTTAGTTCCTGCAATCAATCTTCGAAAATGGTGAGTTTCCTCTCTTATCCCTAACCCTTCGTTCTCAGCAATCCTAGATCTGGAGCGGACTCGCTTGGATTTAATGTTTTCTTATTCCTATTTGAATTTCAATTGATTGTATATCCGAGACTTCAAAGGCTAGCCTCCTAATTTAGTTCTCAGGATTTCAGTTACTCCGGGATCTATTGTGGAATTGTGCATTGACTCTTTTTTATTTGTTTCTTTGTTTTTTGCCTGCTTTTGCAGCCTCTCCGACTCGAAATTAAGGTACTCTTCTCTTTGTATTTCGTATTGAGGTTTATTTTTCGAGGAATGTCTGATAAGTTTGGTGTTGAGAGGTTTTCTGTGATTTAGACTTCCATGCAACCGAGTGTAGCGGAGTGTATTACTTCCTGACTGCTTAAACTTGTGTATTCTCGTGATATTTGAACAGCGAAAACTTGCACAAAGATCAGAGAGAGTGAAGTCTGTGGATCTACATCCTACAGAACCATGGTAATGCCTTGTCTTTGGTTGTGTTGTTGCAATTTTACTCTGGAATTAGTTTAGGATATGTAGCTAGATTGGTAACCATCACGAATGACTGGATGCTACTCCATCATTTGGTTTTTCTCAAGCATGATCTCTACAGAGTTAGGGATAGTTTGTGAGCATTTGTTATTAGTGGCTATGTCTGTTTTGTGGGACTACTGTTACTTATGTGTTTTACTGTGGAAATTCGAAAGATAGGTAAATAGTGGATGCTTGGATGTTTCACTGAATTGTGTGATGTTGCTATAATTAATACAGGATTCTGGCAAGTTTATACTCTGGAACTGTCTGTATCTGGAACTACCAATCTCAGGTTTGTAGATCTTTCTATTTGGTTTTTATTTTGTATTGAGAAATATAATGTTAATTCGTGCATGTTGGCACCTGAGTCAGACACACCATCTTTTGCATGGTGCTTATGTACAGTGATATGCTGATCCACAAGTAAATGATCTATTTATTATGTCTTCTTCAAAATTCAAAGCAGTTGCATAATTTATTCCTTTTGTTAAAAAACTACTTTATGATTATATATTGTTTGACAGCAATGTTCAGAAAATGTTGGTGTTCTACTAAAATATTAGGATTATATATCTTAAGCTACCATGCTCGGGAACAGTTTTGAGCTTCTATAATTTTCATTACTTTTTGGCGAAGCTTCTTAAATAAAGTTTTTGATTGTTTGTTTCAAATAATTGTATAGTTAATTCATGCCTATTATTGTGCGACAAGAGCTTATAGAAAAGTGTTTAATTAAGGTGTTTTACCCAAACAGACCATAGAAAAATTAAACTTTAGCAGTTTAGCTTTCAAATCCCAACCAGATTGAGTTGCTTCCACTTTAGCCTATTGTTTCCTTATCTGCACCAGGTCATAGACATCCTTTGTAATAATAAAAATGTTGATGAAATGCTAATAGGTACTCCTACTTTACAGAAATTGATAGTCTAAATATCCCATATAAGGGATGGCTATTTTTGGTGCATTTCCTCCCTTTTGGACATTATTGATGTCCTTTCACTGTTGATAGTTGAGCTATCTGATGATGTGAGCGCTTTTGTAGATTTATTATCCGCATTAACTATGGCTTTTTTCTCCTCCTCTTTACCCAAAAAAAAAATATCATCAATGATTTTGAAGAATTATAGTCTTTTTTTTTTTGAAATATGAGGGAAAACCAAGAAGAAAAATGCTCCTGTACTTAGTTTTGTATATTCTGTGTCGTGTATTTGGTTTGTGTTCTGCTAATATTGAATGAACATATCCTTCTTGCGTATTCTATGATGACTTCATGGCCTCTCTTCACTGTATTTATAAATTTTTAGGTTGGTATTAATAAAAGACAACCTCTACCACCTGTTCATATATTTGTAATTTTCGCTACACTTTATTCAAATAGATATTCCTCATTAATTTCTTTGGAGATTTGTCTGTGCAATTAGTTTAATTTTTTATCTTTTTATTTCAGACCATGGCAAAGTCTTTTGAGGTTACTGAGTTACCAGGTGTGTGAATTTTTTAGTCTGTTTTGTTGTTTGTATATCTTCCTCTTGATTCATTTTATTTCGTTCTCTTTTTATATGCGGGTCTCTCATATACAACTTGATTTTTGCAGTTAGGTCAGCTAAGTTTATTGCTCGCAGACAGTGGGTTGTGGCAGGGGCAGATGATATGTTTATTCGTGTATATAATTACAACACAATGGACAAAGTTAAAGTATTTGAGGCACATACAGATTACATTAGGTGTGTTGCGGTTCATCCTACCCTTCCTTATGTGTTGTCATCATCTGATGATATGCTCATAAAGCTTTGGGATTGGGAAAAGGGTTGGATCTGTACCCAGATATTTGAGGGACATTCTCATTATGTCATGCAAGTGACATTTAATCCTAAAGACACAAACACCTTTGCTAGTGCATCTCTTGATCGCACCATAAAGGTATACATGTGTTCTTCTTGCTAGTTGTTTCGTCCATTTTCTTTGTTTATTTCCATACACCTATTGTAAATATTAAAAAGTAATGCATTAATACTGCTATCTTCACTTGCAGATTTGGAATCTTGGCTCCCCTGACCCCAATTTTACACTGGATGCCCATCAAAAAGGAGTGAATTGTGTTGATTACTTTACTGGTGGTGACAAACCTTATCTAATTACTGGTTCTGATGATCACACTGCCAAGGTTTGTTTTCTATTTTGTGTTTCTTCTTTGTCATCTCCCGTTTAATTTGTTTTCCAATAAGTATATATGGATAGGAATTATCATGGCAATAAAACCTTTAAAACAGGTATGGGATTATCAAACCAAAAGTTGTGTCCAGACTCTAGAAGGTCACACACACAATGTATCTGCTGTATGCTTTCATCCTGAACTACCTATAATCATTACTGGATCTGAGGATGGCACAGTGCGCATTTGGCATTCAACAACTTATAGGTAATTTTATGTTTTTAACAGATTACTGAGTTGGGAGTTTTATTTTTTGCTATTTAATTTTGTGCATTGTTCTTGCCATTTTTGTCAACGTCACTCTATCATAGGAACTTGAATAATTTGATTTTGGTTTATTTTTTTTATCACAGAATGAAATCATGACTTCTTTTTAAAAAATTATGATATTGTTTTCCACCTGTTGCTTCACCCATTTTTTAATTACTTGAATGCCTAAATTTGATGTTCATTTGAGAATTTAGATATTTGGTCGGGAAGAGTGTATTGTGGTGCTTGATTCTTATATATATATATATATATATATTGTGACCTTGCTCCATGTTACACTGTTTGAAGATTTTATACCAAGATTAGTTTGAAGTATATATGAGTTTATGGATAGGTTCCAGTTATTTTTAAAGTTTAATGGTGGTATAATCTGCAGGCTGGAGAACACATTGAACTATGGCCTTGAAAGAGTTTGGGCTGTTGGATACCTGAAGGGTTCACGTCGGTGAGTTTTTTGGATTAAATTGTGAAAGTAATTACTAAGTCTCATATCTACATGACCATGAATCATTGAGTGGAGGTGTAGGATAATAGTGTCTATTTCAACCTCAATAATGAAATACTCACTCCTGATTAGATTACTGATTAGCAAACTTCTTTCTCTCCTTGTGTCATGGATCTCGTTTGCTTTAACTAAATGCAGAACTTTTTTTTACTTTTTTCTTCTCGTGATCATTTGTCATGACATTATCTAAATTACAAAAATCTTTCTTTGAAGGGTTGTGATAGGCTATGATGAAGGTACTATTATGGTCAAACTTGGTCGAGAAGAACCAGTAGCCAGCATGGATAACAGTGGAAAAATAATTTGGGCTAAGCACAATGAAATTCAAACTGTCAATATAAGGAGTGTAGGAGCAGATGTGGAGGTTTGGGCTCTTTTTAACCTTTTTTGTCCATATAATACGTGAGAGAAAAGTTGAAACTTGCTTTAGTGACACTAGTACCATGTATTTTAGATTGCTGATGGAGAAAGGTTACCGTTGGCTGTTAAGGAGTTGGGCACCTGTGATCTCTATCCACAAGTGAGTGAGCATTCCTTTTCTTTGATATTAAGTCTCATTGTTTTTCATTCTTGTCTACTTTTATCGATTATGCTCACATTAGGCAACTCTTAAAGGATACAAGCAGCAAGTGTGTTACATTATTTAGCAATTCAGACGTTTTGGTATATCAATTCTGGTTCTGACTTTTTATTATGGTGATTCATGCCTTTTTTCTTACATTTTTTTTAATTCTGATTGATTTTTTTTTCCTCGGTATTGTATTTGTAAGCATAAAGCTTGCCATTGTTTTATCGGATTGAATTGGTCATCATCTCCGTGGTTCTTTTGCCCATCATCTGTTTATGTAATCTGTGTATCAATGAGTATTTATTTAAATAAATATAGGTTTTATTGTGTATCAACTAGTTGGTATCACAGACTATTCTTTTCCTGTATTCAATCCCTTCTCAAAGAAGTGAGCTTCAAAGTAATAGTCTGCCCCATAAGGTTTACTTATCACCACTAATTTAATTTTTCATGCATGTTCATTGGTGTCTGACCATTGGTTTACTTTTATATTCAGAGTCTAAGGCACAATCCAAATGGGAGGTTTGTTGTTGTTTGTGGAGATGGGGAATACATTATATACACTGCTTTGGCATGGAGAAATAGATCATTTGGTTCTGCCTTGGAGTTTGCTTGGTCTTCAGATGGGGAGTACGCTGTAAGAGAAAGTACGTCGAAGGTCAAAATTTTCAGCAAAAATTTCCAGGTTGTGCTTCACTTTTCTCTACTCTTTCTTTTTATTCTTTATCCGAATAGCACAAAAGTGATGACCACCAAATTCTAAATAATTTGTTAAAAGGATGGGCAAACTGGTTTCTGCCTATGATTTACTGTTACAAAAGGGACCATGTAATAAAACTATGGTATCAGCTAATTTTCCTTGACCATTGCATCTGACTAACATATGGGAAAAGTGCTTCCATTGCTGCTAGTAATAAGAGATTATTGATTTTTATTTTAGTTGCCTAATTTGGTTCACACAAAAATTCTCCCATCATTTAGGATGTCTTCCAAATGAAATTTGTTGTCTAATAAAGTTTTAATTGGGGACAAAATTTGTATATTTCAGGAAAAGAAGAGTATCCGACCAACTTTTTCAGCTGAACGAATATTTGGAGGCACTGTATTGGCAATGTGCTCAAATGATTTCATCTGCTTTTATGATTGGGCTGAATGCAGGTTGATTCGTCGTATTGATGTTAATGTTAAAGTAAGTGCTTCCATGAGGTGGCATCAGCTTTCTGCTTTTATTTCTTTCTTTCTATGTCTTGTTAATTTTGTTAAATTTTGTTGTGTCAGAACCTCTACTGGGCTGACAGTGGTGATCTAGTGACAATTGCTAGTGATACGTCATTCTACATCTTGAAGTACAATGTGAGGATTCTACAAACTTGATCCATTTTTTACAATTGTTGAGTTTCTATGTGAAGTTGTTGTTTTTTCCTATGTTTTGGTTAAATGAATATCTAATGGCACTTTACTGGTGAAGTGTGGTAAACATTTTAACTTCCTTTGCCGCAGCGTGATGTTGTTGCATCATATTTAGATAGTGGAAGCCCTGCGGATGAGCAAGGTGTTGAAGATGCCTTTGAGCTCCTACATGAAATGAGTGAACGCATCAGGACCGGGATCTGGGTTGGGGATTGCTTTATCTACAACAATTCTTCTTGGAGGCTTAACTATTGTGTTGGTGGTGAGGTATTATTTCTTTTCCCTTTTAGATTACAAAAATGCATATTTATTTTTTGAACTTGCTGTAATATTTTTCTTTGTCTTGATGAATCTCTTATTGTATGTATATTTATTGAACAAGGATCCTACAATTCCTGATGATGCATTTCATTATGAATTTAGGTAACTACAATGTTTCATTTGGACCGTCCTATGTACTTGTTGGGATATCTTGCCAGCCAGAGTAGGGTCTATTTGATAGACAAGGAGTTCAAGTAAGTGAATCAATGGTTTGCATCATTCAAAACCACTCAATGCGAAATCCTGATTTTTTCTTCTTTTGTCTATTTTACTCAGTGTTATGGGATACACACTACTTTTAAGCTTGATTGAGTACAAGACACTTGTCATGCGTGGTGACTTGGAAAGAGCCAATGAAATTCTACCATCAATTCCTAAAGAACATCATAACAGGTAGTAGTTATTTCTTGTTACTTTGTTACAAAATGACTTTTGCTTTCATTATTTAGAAATTATGTTTGATATGTTTTTGTGAAAAGCTTTTCTTTTTGTATGGCATTGTGTTATAAAATTATGGAAAATTACTTACCAAAAACAATTAACACAATGCCAATAATTTTCATGCACTACATGCCCTTTTTTGTTTTTTGCAATTAAGGTTCTGGTATGATTCCATGAGTAAAAATACCATCCAGCTTAAAATTGGAGTGAATAATCTGACACTCTCATGTTCAAGTTTTTTGTGCGCTTGTTAATGATGATACTTTACTTGGCTTCTTTGATGTCATTTTGGACTCACTGTAGTCTTCTTGCTTGTTCATTATTTATCACTGCTTGCTTTCTTTAAGAAATTAATATATAATTATATGAATATATACTGCATTTTTTTCTGCTGTCCTTGACTTAGAATAGACTACAGTTTTTTGATGTTCAGATGTGACATACACGCTAATTGCAATTGTTTATTTGTTTCCTTCACTAGTGTGGCTCGTTTCCTAGAATCACGAGGAATGATAGAGGATGCTCTTGAGGTAGCTACTGATCCTGACTACAGGTTTGATCTAGCCATTCAGCTTGGAAGATTAGAGGTTGCCAAGGTAAGTGCACAAGTTCATATTTTCCTGCGAGTATAAAACTTGGGTTTCGAGTTTTTTTGCATTTCTCATGTGCATGAGTCTAACTTATGGGGTTATATTTTCATTATTCTTTTGCAGGGTATAGCCACCGAAGTGCAGAGTGAGTCTAAATGGAAGCAATTGGGAGAATTAGCTATGTCTACTGGAAAGGTGTTTTTCTTTATCAAATGAGTTTCTAGGGTTTCTTTAACGTTTGGCTGAATTACATTCCTAAATATAGTGCTCAATAAAACCATGCTTAAGAGGATTCAGAAATTTTGATTAGTGCCAAACTATGAAGCCCAAATTCTCCAGAATTAACAGCGTCGTTATAGTATGTTATTTTACATTACACCAATACTTGTAGAGTCTTACTATGTGCTTAGATGGATATGCGGGGACCATTTTCTTAGAAAAAACATATTGATTATGTGTTTGGGATGCTGTTCCAATCCAGCTGTTCCTTAATATTTTTTAGCGCAAATGGTTGTTTTTCAATTTGACCCCAGATTTTCTGCCACTGGTTCACACACGGCACTTTCTCAACAAAAGGGGATAGGGCTAGGTTTACTAGTGTTTCTCATTTTTCGGGTCCTATATTATGCATCAATATCTTGCTTGTCACTTTGGCTTGTGGGTATCATGTTGCTTGACTTGCTTCAGTTCTTTTTCTAACAATGTTCCGAGTATTGCACATCCTCTTGAGTTTGGATTAAAGTCTCATCTTCACTAACCATTTGAAACAAGTCACACATGGCTCTGGTTTTGCTTATCCTCCTCACCCCAATCTAAGCGTTATCTTCCTCTTGCATTTTACGGTGACTGTGGTAAGAGGAATCAACCAAGCTTTTATAGTCCACTTGTGGGAAATTCAGCAATCACTTAGTCAAAATAATGAAACTATTCATATGTTGTTTAACAGAAATCAGACATGCCTATGTTTTATGAGTTTTTCATCATCTAATTGTTTTTAGAAATGATCTTTCTGTGATGGAAAACATTACAATGGGATAAAAGAAGGAATTTATCAAATTTGAAGAGATCCTAGGATCCCAATTAATAATGTCACTCTTCCATTGCTTCATTAAAACTTCCACAAAATAGAGCATCATTATTTATTACTCAATCCAAAAGCAATCCATTATGAACACTCCATTTCATCTCCTTCAAAAGTTCCAATTGTCCCAGAACTCAGTGCTGATTCTGATGCATGATTAGGAAGTTGAATATTTATTCTATTCTTGTTGTAATTGATAATAATTCTGGACACTTGATATTGATTGGTATTTGGTATCTTTCTTGTTCTTATGCAGCTCACTGTATTATTTGTTCTTGCAGTTAGAAATGGCTGAAGAGTGTTTAAAATACGCAATGGATTTGAGTGGATTATTGCTGCTATATTCTTCTTTAGGGGATGCTGAAGGAATATCAAAACTCGCAACTCTTGCTAAAGAGCAAGGGAAAAATAATGTTGCATTCCTTTGTTTATTCACGTTGGGTAAACTTGAGGACTGTCTTCAATTGTTGGTGGAAAGGTAATATTTTACGGTTGTAATCTCTTGTTTATGATATTACTGTACCGAGAGAGAAAGGGTTAAGGTAGACTGCCGTTTGATGTAGCTGTGTTATACTTTTGACAGCAATCGTATTCCAGAGGCTGCTTTAATGGCTCGATCCTATCTCCCAAGCAAGGTCCCAGAGATAGTGGCAATTTGGAGAAAAGATCTCAGTAAGGTAATTTGTTATATATATCAGATTTAGTTATAACTGAACAGTCTGAAATTTATGCTGTTCTCTTGATATTAGGTAGGAATTTCTGTTCACAGTCCATTTCCCTGTCCTGGGATTCTTATCATATTGACAGGGTACATGTGGATTAAAAATACAAATTCTTATATCTATTCGATAATGTGCACAGGTTAATTCAAAAGCGGCAGAATCATTGGCTGATCCTGAGGAGTATCCTAATTTGTTTGATGATTGGCAAGTTGCACTTGCTGTTGAATCTAAAGCTGCAGAAACAAGGTCAGCGGGGAAATGCATACTTTTTTTACAAGTATCTTGTAACTTTGGTCATTTATGTATTACTCTGTATGGTGTGCTAAACTTCTGCCAGATGTTTTGTACTAATTAATTGTTTTCTTTGTAGAGGCGTTTACCCTCCTGCATCAGAGTATGTGAACCAGGCTGATAAATCACATATCACCCTTGTTGAAGCTTTCAGAAACATGCAGGTAGAAGAAGAGGATCAACCTCTTGAGAATGGGGACTCTATCCACGAGGTAAAATAAATAGTATAGCTAACACCGTACATAAGTTCTCAACATTTTCTCCTAAAATGATATAGTATCCTTGTGCTGCTACAGAAAGTATAGCCTAATAACCCCAATTGGATTGTCAGTGGTGTTAGTGTGTTTATGCTGTTTTTATGTTCTTATGTCCCAGTTGACTGAACATAATGGGGAAGAGCACTATCCAGATGAGCGTGAGGAACAAAATGGAGAGGAAGGAAGCCAAGAGGAGGCAGTTGTAGTGGATGCCGATTCTACGGATGGTGCAATCCTCATCAACGGTAATGAGGCAGACGAAGAGTAAGGTAAAAATAATGGAGCCCGAAAGTCTAAAAGCATTGGGTTGGAGCCGCGCCAAAATTGAAGCTTTATCTCGGGTGATTGCTTCTCAAGTGCCTATTCTAACTCCCATTTTGACAACTAGCTGCTTTTACCATCATTACTATCACCTGAGTACCTGCAATTCTCTTTTTGTTCTTTTCAATGTACCATACACTTTATTACAACTAGGCTGTATATTTTGGGAAATAGAGAGGAAGTTATAAAAGTATGTCCATTTTCAGTAGACGGTGACCAAATCTCAGAACACATCACCAATTTTTCCATAATTTTGTACGGCAATTTGGCTTGGGATTTTGTAACATTTTGTTGCTTGAGCAATCGTGGTATAATCCATGCTAAACGTTTCCTGTAAACTTTTTGTTGTGCAAGGGATGATGAGGTCAAGATAACAACGACTACTAGGTATATTTTATTTTTCATCTTAAACTTTTCAAAGAAACAACAGCACTGTCTCATCTCATGCAAGAGGTCCACTTTAAAAAATCAGTACAAACTTATACTTCGCAAGTTTGTCTACTATTGCGTTAAATACAATTATGAATATCTCTTTCAGATGTCTATTTTCTATTTTAATTTTTGTATTAGATTTATTTGCCTTCACCTTTTACTCTCTGGACAATTTTTTCGCTTGACTAAAGTATATTATAATGGTTGTAGTTGATGTTTAAATTGGATAACATTAAAGGTTCATATTTTTAATTAAATAATTTGTAAAATCTAGCATTTATATAAAAATACATAGATTTCATAGATGAGATGAAGGTTCATAATTATATAGCCTTTCTCATACACTTAAAGAGGGTAATTAAGAAAAAACTATTAATTAAAAAAAACTATTAATTATATAGCATTTGTACTCACATTTTGACACCTAAAATGTTTTCGAGATATTCCAATGTTAAACTATTAAATTATATAGCATTTGTACTCACATTCTAAGTCCTCTCCTCTTGGCTTAACAATGCAGATATAATGGTTTCTCTTCTTTTACTTTCATATTTTTATACTTATGACAGTAACTGAGGATAGAGTAAACTTTTGACAAGTAAAATTAAAATAGATCATAGCCATATAAATCTCTTATTTTAAAGTTAATGATTAAGAAGGCTTTATTTACAAACATCCTTAGATGTATTTGGCTGAGTATCAACTTAAAATGCATTTGTCCAAGTGTCAACTTAAAATGAATTTGTCAATTGCATGTCACTATCTATTTGAATTAACATATACCAGATAAATCTCCTTTTATTTAATCTTTGCTTAGATTTTTTAACTATGTGTTTTTCATTATTGATTGTCCAATGATATATTCACAAGTTTCGCTTTTCATGCATAATATCTAATTGTTTTTTATACACAAAAAGAAGAAATATCACATGAAAAGACAATTATATATATATATATAATATGAATTTCTATTTTTCATGTTAAAATTTGTTTTCTAATTTTATTTTTTGAATATTTTTAATTTTAACTATTTTTTTTTAAATTTAACCATTTTTTATTTAAAAATAATCTACAAAATAAATAAAATATATTTACGGTAAAACAAATAAAATATAATAAAAATTTTATTATTTTTTAATTTCATAAAAAAAACAAACATATGTGCGCTTTCAGTTATTGAAAAAAAAAACAATCTTTTAGTTACAAGTCAAAATAAAATCCTATCAACAAAATTAATATGTAGGAATAATCCTATCTAATCTAATGTTTTTTAAATTTTAAATTAAAATTTGTGATTATTAACATTTGAATGAATGTTAAACTGTATATAAAGCTGGAGGAGACTATTATAATCTTTTTCAAATCATAAAACAACTGATGAATTGTAACGTGTCTTCTTCTCTATAGTTCAGCACTTGGATTACTCCAATTTTTTCAACCTTGATCTTATTTTATATTTTGATGATCTCAGTGCAGAAGTTGAGGGTTCTTGAGATTCCAAATCTGAAATAAAGGCAGTGTTCCCCAAAAAAATCATCAGATAATTCATTCTTCTTAACAGTGTCACCTATTTTTAGTTTTTAACTCCTCACTTCTCTCTACAAATCTTTTTGCTCACACTCAAATCCTTCAATCCTTCTACGTTTTCTCAGAACACCACGCAACCCAACAATTCACTCCTTTTCCGCTTCAACTTTCTTAGATTCACACTTGCCCTTGCCGTTTATCTATTCTCATAATCTCTCAATTTTTGGGCTTTTTCGATTTCACTGAAGAAACTTCTCATGTAGGGTTTCGATTATTGAGGGGGAAATTTCGGATTTGATTACTTATTTGACCACTTTCGGGTTTTGGCGTTTGGTATTTGTTGAAATTTGTGATTTTGTAAGGTTTCGCTTTGTGGGGGGTTTCTGTTCGGAAAATTCTAGGTTTTGGTCGGGGTTTATCGGGTGTTGCTCTTTTGGTGTTAATGGCTACCCCGGTTGAAGAAAACAACGTTGAGTATGATAGTGATCCCGAAGAGGCAAAGAGACCGTTAACAATGCGGAGGCGCGAAGCAAGCGATGACGAAGAAGAAGCCGAAGGAGAAGAAGTCACTGATAAGAGGGAAGTTGGTAGAGTAGAGGTTCGTTCTGAAGATGACATAGATGATGAAGGAGGTGTTGAAGATTATGCTAATGATGGTGATGATGTTGAAGAAGGAGAAGAAGAATTGCAAGAAGAAGAAGAAGAAGAAGAAGAAGTTGAAGAAATGTACGAGGAGAAGGGTGCAAGTTGGGGGGTTGAGGCTGAGGGTCCAGTGGTTGTGGCTAAGGAATCTGATGATTATGATGTCAGACCCCCTTTGGAAGATTCTGCTGAGGACCATTCCGAGGAGAAAAAGGAGTCTGATCCATTTGCGGTGCCCACAGCCGGAGCTTTTTACATGCACGATGATCGATTTCGGGACAATGCTGGTACCCGCAACAGGTATGTGATGTTTACTTCTAATTATTTTCATTATGCCAAACATAACCTCGTGGAATATGTGCATACAATGTAATGATTCATTAATACTTAACTTGGAATTTCGTGGTTGAGCTTGCTAGGACCACTGTTGTATGGTAGTTTCAGCTTAATAATGGTCTCGAGTTTTAGTCCTGGATATTGAGCTTTGTCACCCTGTGTGGTCCTACTCGGCTTGTGCATTACTTTTTCTAGTGATCTATGTCAAAGAAAATGTTTTCGAATTAGTCAGAATGCATTGTCTTTTCTCGTGTTTAATTTTGATACACTGATGATGGATACTCTATTCTCTAGTCTCACCTTAGATGTGTTTTTTAAAATAGTTCATACAAAATTCAACAATTTTACTCTACTTGGCAATTGATGTCTTGTTTTTTTATCTCCCTCGTAGATGGATACATGGTGGAGGAAGGAGACTGTGGGAATCCAAAGATGACAAGAAATGGGGTCATGATAAATTTGAGCAAATTTTGCACGAAAAGCATTATGAGGAGGTAGTGATCTTTAAAGTGCTTTGTGGTCAATCATATCTGTTGGTTCTATTGTGATTTTTCTAGCGCTCCTTCTAATGCTTTTTGTCTAAAATTTAGAGGAGACCTTCTAAGGGTAATTATCGTGGTCGTGGTAATGGTCGAGGCACTGATTATAGAGGGTACGTACGAGGAAGTAAGAAAGGATATGATAGCAGCAGCGATCAAAATCAGACACCTAAGAGTGTTGTGAGAGGGAGAGGCCCCCAAAGGTATGAACGTAGCAACAAATTCAATGGTCCATCTCCCCAAGTGCAAAATAAACAGTAAGTACAAGCTTCATTTTATAAAATTTGCAGGAAACTGGAGACCTATAGCCTCAAGAGGCATTCTGATACAAATTATTTTGTTTTCCTAGATCTGGGAAATCTCGTGTGAGAAATTCAAATGTTAGTTTGGAGAGGACTTCGACACGATCTTCCCATGCAGAATCTGACACTGTGCCTGCTAAAAATCAAATGCTCGCATCAAATTTGAATTCAGCTTCCCCACCATATTACCCATCAGGCTCTTCCAGCAATGATATTAATTTGGCACAAAAAAGGGAGGTGCAAACCGGTGGTGGTAGAAGGAATGTTGGTCCTGTTGTCGTGGATGAGGGTTTTCCAGTTCAACAAAAGAATGCTCCGATTCAGGGAAAGAATGTTGTTGATTCCATCAGCATGTCAAAGTTGTATATTAATGAATCCACCCCTCAATCTGTTGGAAAGCCTTCGAACAATGTCCGTATGGCACGACCTGGATCTTCTGTTGTCGATGCTTCTCAATCTCCTCACCCAAGGGCTTCTGGGTCTGGGAGGGGAGTATCAATCCCAGTACAGACAAATTTTCAGCGTTCTAATAAAGTTTCTCCATCAGAATTCCAGGCTATTCAGACAAGCACTGTTCCGGGTAGGAATTCAACTTCTGTGCAACCTACTGCCCCACAGTTGGGCCAAAGACCTGGCAGTGGGTCTCCACTGTCTCCCCCCTCCAAAACATCCATTCCAATTAATTCACATGATTCTGGAGAATTGGATTCAGGGTCAGAATCAGGTAAAGGCAAAGGGGCTTTGGTTGGGAAGGGGAGAGGAGGTTCACATGGCGCAGGAAGGGGAGCTTTTGTTTATGGTGGGGCACAAGTAATAGGCACCGCTGGAAATGTGGGTGTTAGCCATGGAGATCCAAACTTCCCTGCCTTCTTGCCGGGTTTGTACCAACATTACTGTCCTTGTGGAAATCAACCTATTATTTATTATTAAAACATCTGATGTTGGAATGCAATTTCTTATTTCTCATGTGAAATTAGTTGTAAGTTATAGAGCTATGTGTGCCGTGTAGAAAATTAAGTAATTCTTCTATTTATTGTTAAAATGGAAACATACTCTGGTATTAACACCCATTTTTCTTTTAGTTTGCTTCTAGTCCTTTCTGAACAAGACTCAGCAGTTATCATTTTCTGTTAATTTGTCTGTTAAGGATTTCCTGATTTTGACTAGATTTTGATGGAATGCAGTCATGCAATTTGGGGGCCAGCATCCTGGGGGTATAGGAGTTCCTGCTGTTGGCATGGCATTCCCTGGATATGTTGCTCAGCCTCAATTGGGAAAGTCAGAAATGACATGGTATGGGTAAATCTCCAATTTTTACGTGTTGAGTAATGTTTTCAGGAATTGGCAATTCACATGTTTTAGTGCCTTTTGTCACGGTCTTAATATCTCTCTACTTTTCTATAAGAACAGTCTATATCAATGACAACAAATCATGATAGCAGATATTTTAGAAGGGGATCACAAGAACATCTCGCTCATTTGTGTTAAATAGTTCCTTTTTTACTTAAAATGGAAAAACATTTTGATTCCTTTTTGTTCCCTCTCTATTGGATCCCATAATAATATTTCCATCCTCCTTTGGTTTAGGCTACCAGTCTTGGCTGGTACTGCAGGAGCTTTAGGGGCTACATACCCATACCTTGCTGTTGATGGTGCAAGCAGTCACCAATCTGGACAGGCCTCTGCAATGGGTACCTCAAGGTTGGCCAAGTTTTGTAGCATTAGGATATTTTCATATCACATAGTACTTACCACCATTTCCTTTCCAATGTTCCTAAATCCTATTGCTCGAGGCTTGATTTATTATTTTCTGTTGTTATCCAACCTGTGCAGCAAGGACCATAATGTTAACAAAGCTAATAATGAATTGAAGCCACCTCAGAAATCTGGTAAATATTTTCATGTTCCATTTCCTCTTATACTCTATCAATTGCCCTTGGTTACTAACATTATCATTTTTTATTCGTCTGTCTGTAGAGCTTGCAAGTGAAGAGTTTGGACAAAGGCAGAATAAACCCCGAAGGCAAGTTGGATTGTAAAACCATTTTAAATTTTAATTATTATTGTTGTGGACATGGCCATGGGAACGCACATCCTGTTTGTGTATTAGATATTTAATAATGAATGTCTGGTTATGCTATATGCAGATACTCAGAGATGAATTTTGGTCAGTGAATATGGTGCACTTTGTTTGAAGTAAACCGATAAAGGTTTGTTATTTCCTAGTGAAGATCTCGTTGTTGTTATTACCATTATTGCTTCAAATTCTGAGTTTTGGTAATTTTGTGATTTTACAGGCCTTTCTCCAGGCCCTTAGTTCTCTAGCTTTTCATCTGGAGCACTTTGGGCTACCATAAGTTTCAGAATTTTCAGGTAACCTTGTAGCTACTGAACTTGTGTTTTTATTTAAAGGTTTTATTCTGTAATTGTGAGGTGTACTTGGGATTCATCATTCAAACTTTTTTTGTTGCTTACAGAACTTGGTATTTTTGAATACTTATCAGTTTCATTTTTCTACCCCTTCCCTATTTTCTACACTCCAGCTATATAACACCTGCTATTGCTGTTCCCATCGTACAAGTACTTGTTAAATTGGAAGGTATGGATTAATAATTACTAGTTTATGTTGGTGGATTTGACTCTTCTAAAGTGAGTAATTTCACTTTGGAGAAAAGTAAGTAATCTTTAGAATATGACTTTTAGTTTTTTTTACAACAATTGAAGTTTACTTAATTTCCTCTCTCTAAAGTGAGTCTCTCATACTTGAGGAGTCAAATCTCTATACCCTTGTGATCAAGAAAATATTGACAATTCCTGGGTTCTTTCCAGGTTCTTCTCGCAGTTTGGTTTCTTATTAGTGAAGCATTTGTGAAACACACGCAGGCTTCTCTAGAATTAATAATAGAGAAAAGGCTATAGTTATTATCATTTTGCAGCAGCTGATTACATTGTGGGTGAAAATTTTCTCATGTAAAGGTTTTTGTATTCATCTGGTTTTGACCATGTGCTTCTATCATCTATAAGCTTGAGACATTTTAATGTTTTGTTCCTTTTCTAAAAAATTTCAATTGTTTGCTATCAAAGGGTTGAATATGCAGTTTTGCTTGTTTCCTACAGTATCAATAACTTTTGATTGTTACCCGTGAAAGTTGCTTTTAAGGAACTTTTGTTCTTTTAAGTAAGTTGTAAATATTTTTCAATTTTATGTTCTAACTATATTATTCAATTTTCTCTATAAGGTTTTAATTTATCATAGAACAGAAAAAAAAAATGTAGTTTTCCTCGTTCAATTTTGTCATTCGACTTGAGAGGGTCCAAGATTTCTATTATATCATAAAGTTTCAAATTTTGAGACTATTCTCCTTAACAGAACAGTAAAAAGAATATATCCCATTTAAGCAAATCAGTGACATGAAAACTGATACAATTTGTCTGTATAATATTTAATTAAATTCTTATTTTTCCAAATTAACTAAAGAAAACTAGCTTCATTACATTAATGACAAGAATTTATAGGTATAATACAGAAAAAGTTGGTAAACTATTATGCCAATCGTGGCGCGTAAATATTCGCTACTTAGCTGTTTTATAGATTGTCCTAGTTCAACCAATATGCATAAGTCAAGTGGCTATTTTAATATGCTTTCAGAAATAGTTGTATTTTCCAATAAAAAAATGAAAAATGTTAAAATCTATTTTAAATGAAAAAATATGAAGATGAACATGTTGCGGTGCAAAATTTAATACATTTGAGTTTTATTATTGAAAATGTTTGATAATTTAAAAAAAAAAAAAAACTCTTAAAAAATTAACTTTGTATCTAAATATATCCTACATGATCCTTGTTTCAAAGTGTTTCTTTAAGATCATATTTAAAACAATTCTATCCGAACAAAGCGATACTATCTATTATTAAGTTGGAACAATTTCACTCTCTTGTTAATCAATTATTCAATGAAAGCATTCACCGAATAATAATTAAATTACGTTATAATAGAAATTGAAAGAACCTTTCCTCATCCTTTTTGCTCTGATGTGATGTGTCCTCCGAATTTGCACATGAGAGTTGTTGCGACCTGCGAGCCCTCTAATAATTAATTCAATGATTTATGAAAAAATATTCTTAAATCACAATGAGACAATACAAGTTTTTTTTTTTTTTTAAATATTCTTCATACGAAAAAGATAAAAAGAAAAAATTATCACTTATATATAACATCAGTTTTTTGGACTGATTATTTATGCTTTACTCACAAAGAGAATTGAGTTTGTTATGGTTGACCAACCCAATACATGTGCAACGCACGTGCATTCGTTCTCTGTCAAACTCATACCCCTCTGTCTCTTCTCTTCAGCTTTTTGTTTGTTCAGTTGTTGAACTCTCGTTTTCGGATGAAGGAGCAATTCAAGAATAGTCGTTGACCCTGAAAGCACAAATCTTTAAACCATTGAAGAACACGAAAAATGCATCAAGAACTGTAACACACCTTTTCTTTACCATTTTTTTTCCTTTCACTGTTTCTTTCTTTGTAAAACTTGAGCTTCCTATATATATATATATATATATATATATATATATATATATATATATATATATATATATATATATATATGGTAGAACCAACAATGCTGAAAGAAGTGATCCTGAAAAGGAAGTGAATTTACAAAAGGGTCTCGAGTTTCTTCAATGATATAGTCAACGATACTACTAATGGAGGACTGCAACAACAACAAAGGAGAAGTTCATGCAAATTTTACAAAGCTGAAGAACTCTTCAGCAAGATCAGGTATCAGTTTGAAATCTTCCTCCTCTGTAAGGTCGAGTCCACAAAATTCTCCTTCATTTCAGCGACCACATTGTACCTTAACACCGAGAAGAGAAGGCAAGGGTGTTGCACAGTGCTATGGCAGCAACCGGATACTGTTATGGCTGCTTCTGATAACCCTTTGGGCTTATCTTGGATTTTTCGTACAGTCTAGGTGGGCACATGATGAAAAAGAGGAGGAATTTTCAGGCTTTAAAAGCAGACAAAGTGATGCAGCAAACTCTTACGTTGAACAGAATCAGCATCATGATTTGATTGCAAAGAACGTTTCTTTGTCTGTTAACATCGAACAAGTTGTGAACAAACCAATAGATGTGGCTTTGGCCAAGAAAGAATATGGTGTTCAAGTTCAATCTCAGATTAAAGCTAGCTCAAGGAAAAGAAGAAGGCGACCAATGCATGTTTTGAGAGGTAAGAGGAGGAGAAAACATAAACTTGTGATGAGTAGTGGTTTGGAGGAGATGGAGCCAGAGATTCCCTCAAGGAATTCTACCTATGGATTCCTTGTTGGTCCATTTGGTTCTTTAGAAGATAGAATTCTGCAGTGGAATCCTCAGGGGAGTTATGAAACCTGTAACATAAAAGGGGACTTTGCAGGCCTTGTTTGGTCAAGAAAGTTTGTTTTGATCTTTCATGAGCTTTCCATGACTGGAGCTCCACTTTCAATGATGGAGTTGGCAACTGAACTCTTGAGTTGTGAGGCTTCTGTTCATGCTGTTGTTCTTAGCAAAAAGGGTGGTTTGATGCAAGAACTTGCTAGGAGACAAATCAAGGTGCTTGATGATAAAGCATATCTCAGCTTCAAAACTGCAGCAAAGGCTGATCTTGTCATTGCTGGATCAGCTGTCTGTGCATCATGGATTGGTATGAACACATTGCTTAAGTTTTTCCTTATGCAGTGTCTGAAAGTGCATGGTAAATAATGCAAAACCAACATCAATTTCTACAATAATGCAGAACCCGCATAAAAGTTACCAAAATATCAGAGCCTTAGTTGAAAATGAGATAGGAAAAGTTGTTGTATATGCTTATTTTGAAAACTTCAATCATATATCATGAAAACTTCTGGCATTGTTCAATGATATGAACAATTGCTTGTTACTCTGTACTTGTTGTATACATGTTCTCTTACTTGAACACCGTTGCATGTTTCCAGAACAATACATTGAACATTTTCCTGCTGGAGCAAGAAAAGTTGCATGGTGGATTATGGAAAACAGACGAGAGTATTTTGATCGTGCAAAGGATATGTTACACAGAGTGAAAATATTGATCTTTCTGTCTGAAGCACAATCTAAGCAATGGAAAAAGTGGTGTGAAGAAGAAAGCATAAAATTGAGATTACAGCCAGCACTTGTTCCATTGTCTGTCAATGATGAACTAGCTTTTGTAGCAGGCATTCCCTCCACACACAGTACTCAATCCTTCAGTGCTGCAAAAATGGATGAGAGAAGAAAGTTGCTGAGAGATTCAGTTCGAAGAGAAATGGGGTTAAGTGATAATGACATGCTTGTTATGACTCTGAGCAGCATCAACCGTGGGAAGGGTCAACTATTTCTTCTTGAATCAGCAAGAAAAATTGTAGAAGATGAACCATTGCACCATGAGGATAAGAAAATGGCAGTGTCATCAAATGATGGAGAACACCATGATAATAGTAGTGTAGCCTTCAACAACATCTCAAGCACATTTATAAAAAGGTTACATGAATCTCAAAACTTTAGGATGGTGTAGTGTAGTATAGTATATTTGTTGATTGCAGTGTTGATGCATATTTTTGTGTTCACAGCAAGGAAGTGTTGTCTCACAACAATGTAACAACTGCACAATCTCTGAAAATTCTCATTGGTTCTGTGGGATCTAAGAGCAACAAAGTGGATTATGTTAAAGTTCTTTTAAGATTTTTAGCACAGCATTCAAACTTGTCAAAGTCAGTTCTCTGGACCTCAGCCACTACACATGTTGCCTCACTTTACTCTGCTGCAGATGTTTATGTCATAAACTCTCAGGTAAATAATGTTTGATTTGTGTGAAACATTCTCTGCATGCATTACTCTGATAGCATATATATTTTCATTACTCTGCTTGAAAACATACTCAGTTTCTTTTCTTTCTCAAAATGGTGTAAAGGGATTGGGAGAAACATTTGGAAGAGTGACTATAGAAGCAATGGCATTTGGTCTTCCGGTATGGCTTCCAATTTGCTTTCACTTTTCTTTTAATCACATATTATGGTAGTTTTATCCTTTGAAATGATGCTGATCAATTGAGTTTAGAAATGGAAAATTAGTTATCCTTAGATTTCTGTTGTCAAACAGCAACCTTTGAATAGATCACGAACGTGTTGTCCGGTAGCAGGTAAAATAATAGATATAACAAACAATAAATTTGACTAGAGGATACTCTAACTCGTGGTTCTGGTACAATGATAAGAAGTGGACTTTATGCTTAATTCAATCCTACAAAATCGGTTTGTAAAGTGAGGTTTGCATCCACTTATATACTATAAACTCGTCTTATCTCTAATCAATGTAAGATTTCCAACAAATATACCTTACTTATTTCTATGATTCGGTTAAGGTAGTTGATACTTGATAATCTCTAGGTTTTATGTCTCTATCTATGAACAAAGTTTATTAAATAGTACAAATGAATGTTGACATTTATTGTTTTCACTTAAAAACATGGAGTAGGTGCTTGGAACAGATGCTGGAGGAACGCAAGAAATTGTTGAGCATAATGTGACAGGTCTGGTTCATCCTATTGGTCGCACAGGGAACCATGTTCTTGCACAGCATCTCCGGTTTTTACTTAAAAACAGTTCTGCAAGAGAGAAAATGGGAATGGAAGGAAGAAAAAAGGTGCAGAGGATGTTCTTGAAACAGAACATGTATGAGAAATTTGCAGAGGTTCTTGTCATGTGCATGAAAACCAAATAACTGCTTTCATTCTTTCATTGGATTCAAATCACATACATGGTTGTGATTTCTTGTGTTTAGGATCAAAGGATTTTAGCTACCTCAGTACATAACTATTGTACATAATACATCTTTGTTGTTCACTTTTTAATCTTTTGTAGTTGAAGTGTTTGTCATTTTTTCATTAAATCTTCCTTAAACTTGGAATTTACAAATATCAACAAAAAAAAAAAAAAAACAAAAAAAATTTAAAAT
>Ga0214543_1000225_pt1 | contig 85909 bp, 18 predicted proteins | sample CNSS2metaG_FD_160094 | JGI IMG/M metagenome (GOLD analysis project Ga0214543, IMG submission 160094) | Root nodule microbial communities from cowpea collected in UCLA plant growth center, Los Angeles, California, USA - CNSS2 | ecosystem: Host-associated > Plants > Roots > Nodule | place: USA...
ATTTAATTGATATATGGAACAATAAAAAAATGGGTATGGGTATGGGTATAAGAAAATACCCGTTACCCGGTGGGGATGGGGATGAGTCAAAAGTTGTATACCCGTTGGGTTTGGGGATGGGGATGGGGATGAATTTTTATTATGGGGATGGGGATGGGATCATGATACCCGTACCCGCTCCGCCCCGTTGCCATCGAGCAAGAACCATATTGGAATACTGAGTAGTAAATAATAATCATAATAATAAAATTTTAACATATATCTTATATCTTTTGAACTTCAATTATGTTGGATGGTGATAAAAAAATATTCATGACAATTACATTAATTTTTTATATTGTAGTAAATAAAGGTTATTTATACAATTATAGTGAAAGAATTACAGTATGATTGATAATGAGTTAGAAAATAAAAAATAATTAGATAAAATATATCGAAATAGTATTCTAAAAAATAAACAAGAAATAAAAATATTAAAAATTTAACAAATGTTTACAAATAATTTGAGAGACTATTGAAAGAAATCGCACAAAGGAAAACAAATATATAATTAAGGGTATGATAAGTTGAAAAATATCTTAGAGATCTAAGAAAACTTATCAAATATCACAACATATATACTTAGTGGTTGAGAAATAACACAAATTGTTTTAGTAAAATAAAAGAGTTCTTCAAATGAAACAAAAACTAATAATAAGAATAATAAGTAAATGATTTTTTTTTATATTACCTAGTAAACGAAAAGTTTGTGCTATTAAATACTTAAATTGAGAGTATTAAACATTCTCATGTGAAAGAAAAATATACATTCAATAAAAATATTAAAAAATAATAGAAATATTCAAATGTGAAACATAAAAAATTTTAATTGACATACATTTTTTTAACATAATTACATAAATGTTATGATAAGATGAAAAATATATTTTGAAATGCAAATGAATTTCATGACAAACCAAATAATTAGAAGAAATAAAAGATAATATATATATATATATATGGTTATTTAATTAATTGAGAATATTTTAATAATTTAAACGGGGACGAGTATTATGGCGGGATATGTACATCCCTATACTCATCCCCATACTCAATTGAAAAAATCGAGGATTCTCCATACCCATACCCATACTCAGTCAATGCAGGAATTTTCCGTCAAAACGGGGACGTGTTCGAACAATACCCACAAAAATGAGTTTATTTGCCATCTCTAGTTAAGCCCGGTGGTTACATACTGATTTTGACATGCACTGCATAGCAACTCTTTTTTCTTTATCATTTTGTAGCTTAAAGATCAAGATAATTTAGAATTTAAAAAAGTATTTCTAAATATATGAAAATTTAATCAAGTATATGAACTAAACTTTCAACTACAACATTTTCTTGAATTTCTTTTGTAATAATATAAAATCCTAAAATTACTATATATGCATAACAAATACTAAAATCACTTCAAAACATATAAAAACCAAATATTATATAAAGATAGTCATAAAAAGAGGTACTCGTCGAAAAATATCAAAATAAGAATCATCATAACCCTTTACTTATAAGAGAGAATGAGTTGAAAATATCTCATTACTCAACAAACTTTTAGACAACACTTGAAAGGACATATATAAAATAGGCGCATTCTATATTTCAGATAAATTTGGCAACAAAATTATTTTGTAATAATGGAGGAACCTAACATCCCAAAATAATATAATAATGCTCCATAAAATATGGTATCAGTGCTTCCACTTAACTGTACGGACTTTTATATAAGATATTTTGCAACAGCTTTGCATACCTTGAAAAGATGTTTGTTTAAAAAATCTCCCTTAAGATATCAGTATTAATGTTTTTTTTTTAGGAATTTATGATTTGATATTTTATCAATTATTTAATATCCATGTTACAAAATCCTAATCATAATTTCTTTTAAAAAAGTTTATAACATTTTTCCAGATCTTTTAAAATATCTACCACACTTTTTTAATGTAGAAAAGTATTTTGAATTTTCGATTAGATACACCTATTAAAACTAAAATTGAAAATTATCTGTAAAATATCGAACGACCTAATAGATGTACATATTATTGTAGAAATAAAATGTAGATTTCAAAAAATTTATTAAGCGAATCTTTCAATTCATCGTGCCAAAATCAAATTATAATATAAGATATATATTATTTAGTGGTAGATTTTTATATTTAAAAAATACGAAAATGATATTCTAATATCAAAATATAATTTTCAAATTGTCGTAGATTTAAGCAAAAAGTCTTTCTTGATTCTCCATTTATTTGTACATGTTCATTACTAGTTATGTAATAGATCTGTTTTGATTTTTTATTTTGAGAACACTCACACACGTACTTTTTTTTCCTTATTACATTCACTAATTTCGTCACCTTTATTCATCATTTTTATACTCAAACGCTAATATAAGGTTTGTTTCATTTACAAAATAGTAACAATTGATAATTACGGATTCTCGCCTTGATTTTTTCTCTACCTCTTTCAATTTGAACGAACACACAGTATTGTGATTGACGAAGTATTGTCAATGGAGGAAGTTGGTACTAGATCCTCCTTCAGTTCAAAACTTATTCAAATAAAAACTTTTAAAATTTATTCAAATGAAAACTTTGAAAAACTGAAGAAAGATATACCCTGGATTCAAGCATTTCAATTAATTTTTTTGTTGTGTCAAAGTGTATAAAAATCGACCAGACAACAACTAAAAATATTTGATTTTGAATGGCTGAAGGAAACTAAAAAGATGGTTGTGAGGAATGAGAGTAAGAGAAAAGGAGCGAAAGGCAGAAAAAACCTTAGTGCCTCTTCCAAATGCAATCATGCACCCTCCCAGTTCCGAATTTCATTGTGCACAAAATTGCTACCATCAGCGATTACAAGAAAATTGAAAATTACCTTTAATAAATTCACCTCTGCTGATACCTTAATGGTGTTAAAATGTTATTAAAAGTGAGTCAAATTTTGGTGTTAAATATATTTTTTGTTGAAAACAATAGTTAAATAATAATATTTCATTTGGATAAAAAATTTAGTAATTAACGTTGCATTGGGTTACATTGGATATGTTACGTGTACTGTACAGATGACTAATTAACGTTAATTTTTTAATTTAGGAGAAATTTTGCAATTTTACGTTAACTTTTTAATTTAGGAGAAATTTTGCAATTAGGACTTGAGTTGGATTGTAGTCACACTCTTCATCATTGGAGGCGATTTCTTCATCTTCCTTTTTCTTGAGCTCAGATATGTAGAGGAAGCAGCTAATACTTGTCGTTTCATAGTTAGATTGCAGTCGCGCTCTCCATTTCAATTTTCTAGTTAATCATCATCAACGAGATAAGTGAGTTTAGGATTTTCTGGGTTATGTTGCTCGTGGGGTAGGGTTTTCGTAATTCTATTTTGGGATTTGTCTGTGCTTGGATTGTTGTGATGTTGTGCATGGTGTCTAAATTATCATACTTATACAGTACACGAAACACACGCAAATGCAACGTAATACAAATCGTGCCACCTGTACAGAGCTCCGTTACTGATTTAAACGTCGTCACAGAAAAGAACCAAATAAAACACGAATTGAGGACTATTTTAAATATTTAGGTAAAGATGATAACCATTATAATCATTTAATCAAAATGAGAACCATCCGCAACAAACATACGAAGATGAAAACGAAAAAAAAGTAACATTTAACTCTTACATCCGCAATTCAACCATGACTATGTCTGATGGACAACAACTACAATTAATTAAAAAGTTATTGAACTGATTAATGACTCAATATTTGTTGAACTAATAATACTTTCGTCTTAATGAGCAAATGTAAGTCAAATTTTATCTGACCAGAAGAACAAAGAGTGTGAAAAGAAAATACTTAAATATGAGAATATAAAGTTTTTCAAAATTTTATTTTTTAATTAAAATTTGAAATTCTAGGATCTTAAGAAATGAAGTAGTTAAAAAAATTTCATATACTTTGATATTTGTTATCTAAATAATATATTTTATGACAAAATATTTTGAATTTTGTACACAAATAAATATCGTATACAATATTTTCTGTGAAATTGTGCCAATTTTTAGATTCGATGAAAATATCACTACTTTTAAGCGATAAAATATCACGACCCACGACCTAAAATTCCCAACTTCTTTCGCTTTTGGTACATGGTAACAAGAGAATCGTTATCTGGTTTATGTAGATAAGTGATTCAATTTCACTTTCAGAATAATAGTAACGAAGTTCACATGCTCCTGTAACGCCTAACAGGAGAAAAATGGTAGTACATGAGGAATCTGAAACAGAAATAAGACTAAACTTACAAGGTGTAATGTGTGCTACAACGCACCTTCCAGTTCCTCGTCTCATATCAAAGACTCTCGAAAAATGAAAAACAGGATAAAAAAGAGAGGGAAAACTTGGTCGCAATAATTTACATGTTAGCTGTGTATAGAATAGATTAGCTTGCTACTGAGAACAGCTAAAAAGTTCGTTCTCTTGAAACTACAAAACTTTGCACCTCTAATTTAGGTGTCGGAAAATCTAACCTGCAATGCACACAGTCGATTGTTAATTATGGTTGTCCCTGTTTTGTGCAATATATTCAGGACTTTCAATTCACACTACCAATGTGAGAGTGCTAGTGGAAAAAGCTATACAACTAATTATATGCTGCACCATTTGAATAATCATCCCCTTCATTGGAACTACAATAATCTTTTTTTTTCTCCTGAATGTCATAAAAACATTGAAATATTTAGAAGTAACCATGTTTGCATTGTATATCAAGAAATTAGCATGCCCCGGACAAACCATGCTTTTACAAAAAGTGTTAATAAGACTTGTAGAATACTAAGCTAAAGGAATTCACCTGACTAACGATTTTCTGGATTATCCCTACTGGTACTGGGCTTCCCAACATTTGGTTGGTTCATTGCCTGATTCTGCACACGGAAATAATACACCTCAATTCATATACCCTGCTTGAAGAAAATCGAAAATCGAAAATCGAAATAACATTAGAGGACAAAATACCTGAATTACTTGAAACTGCATCTGGTGGGGACCAAGATATTGTTGATAAGGATCCGTGAAGTTTGGGAGACGTGACTGGTTTGGATGAGGTGGAGCAGGTGCAACCATATTATTATTATTATCTGACTGATTTTCTGGTTGCATTCTGGAAGAATCAGGAGCAGGAACACGCGGCATGTGGAAAGGAGGCATCGGAAACCTTGGTCCCAAATGAGCAGCTGCTGTTGCTGCCGGCAAAGCAGAACCAGGTAACATATTGGGAAACGGCATCACAGGTCTGTTCATTCCCATTTCCATTCCCATTCCCATTCCAACCCCCATTCCCATTGCTGGCATGTACTGCTGAATTCCAGGAAACATCATAGGTACCATGCCACATCCCATCGACATCATCTGCATAACAACATGGAACCTCGATAACTTTATATACACTATTCTAAGAAATTTGTTGTCACACAAAAAACGAAGAGTCTACCTGCACTTGTAACTGCAATGATTTCAAGTACGAAATTGCTTCATCCAACATTGAAGCTTTGTCCGACTATGGATTCAAAATAGGGACCAGAATTAGAAACAAATTATGAAGGAAATCAAATCTAAATTCTACACATTCTTGGGGAGCTAGAGATTTTATAAGTCCGTTTACCTTATTACATCGAGGTATAAGTTCTTGCAGAGCTCTCATCTTTTCATTAATCCGATCACGACGCCTCTGTGTGCAAATGCCAAGTGAAAGCTTTTTATGTTCTGAGAAAGAAAAGAGTATAAAAGATGTGAACTCGATAAAGAAATGAAAGTACATACCCTCTCAGAGAGATTATGCACCTCCGCTGCACGTGATCTCTTTGTAGATGTTGATCCTCGAACTTGCTTCTTTGCTTCCGATTCAAAATCAACATCCTTTTTTTTTCAGCAGGACAAAATGAAATAAGAATATAGAAGAAGCAAATAGTGAAACAAAATTCAAAATCAGAACCTTTTTAGTTTAAGAAAACAATAAAATTGAAGAGCATACATTCATATGTATGGTAATTTCTGCTTGTTTGAACTACTAACTTGTACGAAATCAAATAAGAGAAAGGGTATGAAAATGTCTCTCCCCATGTATGAACTATGTGAAATCATGCCTCACCACCTTATTAATACATTATTTGCCATTGACAATGACAACTTAAAACGCTGGAACTTAGTTCCTATCTTTAGCACACAATTGAAAATCACTCCCTAACTTTACACCAAAAAAGTACTCCCTAACATAAGTACTCATCACCCATACTTAAATTCGACCAAATGTGATTTAATGTCGTAGTGTTGATACCTTTACTCCTCCATTTACATGCGTACCCTTCCAAGATCCCCCAAAACGAAACCATAAAAAGAAAAGAAAAGAGTGAGATTTAAGTGTTTCATAAGCAAATCGCTGTTTATGTTGAATTGAAGTGTATCACTTGAATATAATACCAGTCATTACCATCTATGACAAATTATCAGCTGTAACTTCCATACTGAAAATTTATAGATTTAATTAAATTTAACTCTTTTTTAACCATATCAATCATAAATTGTTAATAAAATCGCTGATACTTTTTGTAATTACTTCAAAACTCATACTTAAAATACTATTACTGGTTGTCGGTGCAAAAAATTTACGTGTCAAAATTAAACTTAAAGAATTTAGTTAAAATATATAAAAGGTATACAAATTTGATTAAGGTATTTTAATTAATCATTGAAAAAAAATATCATGAAGTTTTATAAAAAGTTTAATTTGTATGCATTATTAATATAGAAAATTACATTAATGAAGATATTACTTTAAATATAAATTTTAAAATAGTTATTAAAATAAAATAATTTTGTGATTGGATATTAATGTTAAAAAGATTAATGTTGCGAATCCATTTAATTTAAATCCTATTTAAAAATATCTTCCATCATTTCCATGAACACAAAAGTTAGAGATTCATGGCCATCCACACACGTGTCGTGGACATGCGCAGCCGCGACGGTGAAAGTGACGGTATCAGAAGAGCGCACGGCCACAGCACCGAAATGAATGCAGCAGGACGGGAGTGCTCACGTAGACCCACGTCACCCACCCGGCGCACGATAGCGGATGCCAACGTACACGTAATTTGTAAACTGGAACTATGATATGATGTGAGAGCCAAAGAAACAACCATGAGTCAATTCAATTAACTCACCTCGCTCTGAGACTCCCATCCCTCCGCCTCCCGACCCTTCCGCTTCCGCTCTTCCGCCGGCGCCACCTGAACCGGCTCGCCGCTACTACTCGAGCCGCCCGGCGACGAAGCCATAGTCACGTCGCACATCATCGTGCTCCTACCGCCACCGCCACTCGTCGAAGGCACCGGAGCTCCGGCGCCTCCTTCCGTCGCTTCCACCGCGTTCCTCACAGTTTCCGAAACTCTCGAAACCGCCGCTGCGGTTGCGGCCGGCGTCTCGCACGAATCCACCACTGTGGATTCCTTCGCGGCCACCTTCACGCTCTGCTCGTCGGCTCTTGTGTTGTGCCTGGCGAAGTACGCGAAGTTCGGCGTCTTCGGTTCCAGCCGTCTCGGCAGCGGAATTGGAGGTCGAGGCGGTGCGGACATGGGGCGGTGGTCTGTGAGCTGAGACGTGGCGAGAGTTTGCATGGCCGTGCTGTTGTTAACGGTGGGCGGCGAGTAGAGGAAATCGGCGCAGAAAGCCTGATCCAACGGAGGTACGTCGTCGTCGTCGTCGATTGGATAGTGAAGCCAGGAAGCCATTTCGCCTTCTTGCATGAAGAGATGTTGATTGAAATTGTCGAGCTGCGGTCGAATCTCCCTGGATTCGGAAGGACCGGCGGCGGAGGCATCGTGGGAGTTTCTGGACGGCGGCGTGGGTTTTCTAAGGGAACGGTGATTCTGACTCTGCATCACAACCTGGCCGTTATGCCATAGCAGCTCCATGACATCGTCCTCTGCACTGTGGGTGAATTAATTAATTAAAGAATAAACGAAAAAAAAAATTGTGAAGAGCGCAGAGATAAGTTAAATACATACATAGAGGGTTTGCTTTGGCGAGGTAATCCCGAAGGCGTGAGAATGGGGTATGGGTTGTTGTTGTCGTCCATTTGAATATCGAAATCTGGAACAGAGTGATTGTGATTGGTCATATTGAAAGTGAAAAGTGGTGAGGATGAGATGAGAAGAGAAGTGAAAATATAAAGAATGAAGTGAAGTCGGTGAAGTTGAAAGAGGAGAGAAATAACTTACAGTTGTAGCTTAGTTGTGGGTGAACATGGTGAATGGTTGTGATATTTTAGTTATTTAGGGTTGGTTGCAGAAGAACATGGTGTGGTGTGTTGGCTCCTACCTGCTCCTCTCTCTCTCTCTCTCTCTCTCTGCCTTTAGCAACAACACTTCACAAATACATACCCACACCACAGATAAGATGCGAAGCTAAAGGACGAAAGGGATTTTTCACTGTTATTCACTTCTCCTTTTTTCTTTTCAACATCACAAACAAACAACTATTTCTATTATATATATTCTCACCAATTTCTTTTTCATAAATTCTTATTATTTCGCTACTTCATTTTTAATTTTTTGTGATGTGTGCTAATTAATGATGAAGGTGTAGTAAATGTCTGTATTTCTAAGTAAGTCATAAATTTTATATTAATTGGAAGGGACACAGAGAGAACCAGACTTGGCCAGTTTAGTGTACTGCTTTCTCTGCTTCTTCATAATAATTTGTCCTCACTAAACACGATTCATAATAATCTGTTTTCATTGATGACTATATACGGTAAAGAAATGCAATGCAACTGCTTTATTCACACATGAAGGCTTACTTAATTAAGCTGCAAAAATCTAAAATAAATTACTAAAATGAGATTACCTGCAAAACCACAACCTTTAACAATTTGATATAGAAATAATTAATTTACTGATGAATTATTAAAATATAATTAATTATGTGGATCCAACTTTATCTATTCACTTCCGACCCTAACAATGATTCACACCGCGTTTAGTTTATTTACTATGCTATAATTTGAATTTAATATATTTAGCACATTTAACTGATAAACAAAGTGTACTTTGATTCAAAATATTGAGATGCACCCACATTAATTTCTATGTTCTCTGCATTATTTAGTCTACTCTTCAAAATGTAATTTATGAAGTAAATACTAATAACAAAAAATATAGTTAAAAACTATGTAAAATGTCTAAAAGATATACAAGAATTGATTTTCATTACCAGATAAATAACATTTATAATTTATAGTTTAGACAGAATCTTAAATGTCAATCTAAATTTGTTTATTAAGTTGAAAATTAGATTTGTTGAAATTTAACTTAAATCTTTATTTACTTTTACGAGTTTCTAAATTTTAATGTTTGTTATATATATATATATATATATATATATATATATATATATATATATATATATATAAAAGTAGTCGTTTGTAACTTGATCTAATACTCAAAAATGGATATTGAATGTTAAAATGCCGATTTAAAGCTTATGGGTCCAGGAAACTAGTCTAAATTTGTTCTATAGTTTAAATTTTTGTATTATCCTGAAGTAACCAACTTCTTAACTCGTTAGATGATCAATTTAAAATGATGTTCAGACCAACAATAAGTATGGATGAGGAAAATATATCTCCTATAGGTCGAGTTATGAAGGAAGCGTGTAATGGATTAGTAAAAAAGATTTCATATTGACCGAGCTATGAAGAAAAAATATGAAAGTTTAGGAAAACAAATCCTTTATGGATCGAGCTATGAAGAAATGATATAAAAGATCAAGAAAACAGAACAATGTCATCTTGGAACTAACCAACATAAAGATAGGTATTGGGTCGACCAACCTAAAGATAGGTGTTGGCTCGACCAATATAAAGATAGGTGTTGAACTGTGTCAGGATATATGGTTTTATGATATTTAGTTATTATTATAACCCATATTTGTTATTATAAACATCATGAATTTATTATTTCTAAAGATAGTTATTATTTTTCAATGGTTAATATATCAAAAGATATCCTGAAAAATATGATTTGATATATTTAATTTTGATTGTAACTAATTTGACTTTAAATAAAAACCAACTCACATCGAGATAAAACTATTTTAATCTTAGTACTCTCCTTTTCACTCTAGGTCAAAAGGGTTTTTCATATTTATATTCAATAGAAGATACTCCAGTTTTTTTTTTTTCTTTTTTCGAAACAATATACAATACATGTTTTAATTCAATAATATTATTTACTTTGTATTCTTACCATTTCTAATTGTAATGTGATATGATAACAATTTATTCTTTTATATTATCATTAATTATAAAATTTTATATTTAATACGATTATTTATGTTATAATATATTAAAAGTTACATTGAAAACAAATTTTAGTTTACTAATAATTAAATTTCTTTACATCGATAATATATAACCAAAATTATATTTTTCTCTTTAACATTTCGTACTTAAGTATGCAGCACATATAATGTAAAGAGTGTACGAATCAATCTGAAAAGATTAGGATGACTGTTCTTTCAAATCTAGATTGGAGCAAACAACCTATAATGTTGCTTTTGTTTCAAAAAGATAATAATTATGATATACGAATTTTGTTTTTTTAATTAATTTATTTATTTTGTAACTCTTGAAATTAGTTTGTTGATACACAGTGCATAATTAAACGCACTTATATATATATATATATATATATATTTAATGTTAAGGCACATTTTAATGCTAATTATTTACTAAATTTAATAATAACCCAACCTCATAAAATATGCTATAAACAATTTCCTTATAGTGTATATATATATATATATATATATATATATGAAATTGTCAATTCCAACATTATTTTATTTTTTGTTTTTTTAATATTTAATAGACATGTTGCCTTGAGTCTCTTGTTAGTTTTAAATTAAGAGTATTTAAATGATAATTTTGATAATATTACAAATTAGTATAAATAATTAAAAACTAACATATTTAATTTAAATTAATATATCTATTAAAGAATGAATATTAAAAATATATTGTTTAAGAAGATACTATCTTTAATGTAAACAGTTACAAAAACTTAGCTTTTCCATTTTGATTTGGTGCGTGTGTGATGTCTAAGGATATCCTCTCATATTTTTGTGTCCACTTCAATCATAGTACAGTGTAAAAGGTTTGATGGTTAATTGATTAGGTATACTTTTTGTGTCGTTTTCTTTCTGATGATGATGAGTCTTATTAGTTAGAACATAACCTTTTACTTCAAACACAGGCTGTGATTTCAACTATTGGATGAAGAATATGCCAATCCAATTCACCCATAATCTTCTGAGTACTTAATTACTACTATTAATAGGTCATGGAATAAAAAAATCTATGATTTGTGGTTCTGGAAGATTTTAACTTGAACCATATTCAAAAGAAAAGTAAATGATTTTGTTCTTTAAATAAGAAAAGAAATGGAACAAAAAAATATGTAAAGATCCTACATAAAGGAATATTTTATTACGAGAAAAATATGTGAAATCACTTTTTTCAACTATTTTATCCTTTTCCAAAGAAGAACACTCCAAAAATTAACTTGTTAGTGAATGTTTAACTTAAGTTATGTTATATTAGATTTTGGCAGTGAAAACAACATTACTTATTGAAACAACTCACTCAAGTAATCCATTTAACATTATTTCACTTCGATAAAAAATTATTAAGCGGCAGTACTTAACTTCATTACATCTAAGCATTTGAGTTCAAGATGTTATCAAATTAAATTTCAGATATAATTTATTAACAAGTCAAAAATATATAGAATTTAGGATATCAATTAACTTGTTATTAATAAATTTTGTTATTTTTAATTGAGACATTGTTAAATTTTGTATGTATTGAGCGTTCAAAATTTTTATATTTTTAATTAAATTTTTGTTATTTAATTTTTTCATTAACTAGGTGAGGTAGTTATTATTTTTCTTGTCATTAATTGGGCAACGTGGTTGTTACCTTATCCGTCATTAATTGAGTGACATAATTGTTATCTTACCCATCACTTTACTTATATCCATGTATTAACAAATGTGAAGTTTTGGGATTAATATAAGACGATATTGTTGTTAATCTAAAATGATGAGTGACTTTTATTGTTATAAAGATATTTAGGATAATGAAATTGTCATGCTCTCCGAGTGATCAGAAGATTACTATTAATGATTGATATTTTCTTATTCATCACCTTTAACAATCAAGGTGAGACAATTTTTGTTAAGCTACATGTTTTTTGTTTTTAATGAAAATAATAAAAGTCACTACCCATAATATCATTTTTGTATTAAAATCTTTTATTTCTTAAAATGTAAAAACAAGTAAGCAAAATGACAATGTAAGATAATATAACACACATCACCCGATTAACAAAAAAAATTAAATGATAAGAATTCAATTGCATAATATAAAAATTTAATTAAAAATGTTCTTGTAATGTCGAAATATACCCTAGAAAAGTACTATAAGAAATATTCTGGAACTTTTTCTCTTTCTTAAATGGAGATGTACTTTTTCAAACACTAATGTGGTTCGTGATGTACTAGACAAAAATGTCTCTAACATATAAGTGTAAAAGGGGTGCACACTCTGACATTGAAGTCAGATATGTATGTCAATAGCATTAAATGCTAAAAAGAAATACGTAATAAGTCACAAAAGTAATTTTGGCTTTCTTAAATTGTTTAGGATTTTGTTAATCCACTTCATACCTTAATTTCCTTGTTAATCATGCTTAATCCTTATCCAGACATTCAATCAAGGTTGAGGTGTGTTGCCGAAATGTCTTTATTAACATGAAATTGCTCTATGTTGACATATATGAAACAAAATATTCATGATTAAACTTAAGATTTATTTCTTTTTTCTTTTTTCTATATTTACAATTATCATTTCCTTTTTCTTCACTTAACTAAACAACTAATATTTTGTATATTTTCCTTTCTATTTTCTCACTACATCCGATTAAGAAAAAAATTGAGGAATTGCGACACAAATTCATAACATTTTATGGTTTTAGATATTTTTTTGGATTGGATGATGATGAGTGGTATGATTAATATATTGTAGTTAGAGAGGTGTAAGCATGGCATGTTGGCCAATTGAGAAACATTCTGGGGTTTCCTTCAGCCTCGACACCCATTTTTGCTTCCTCTACTCCCATTTTCAATTCTATCATGGAATATATTATGTCATAGATTATGCACTTTTAAAGCACGTTACTCATAATACTCCTTTTATTCACGACATTTTTAGTGTTCTTTATTTTTAATAATTTTACATTCTTTTTAGTGTGCTTTATTTGTTAACGTGACACAAATGGAATGACAAAAAAAAAGCCATTATAGTCTTTTTAATGTCACTGAAACAGATATGGATAAATCTACCCACTATTTACCTTGTCTAAAAAAACTCTCCCATTACTTATGGAAACATGTCCATACATAATACATGTCAATGATTTTTATTTTTTAATTTTAAAATTTTTTATCTAAAAATAAATTTTAAAATATAAACTTAAATTTGATCATAAAGTATTTTATAGTAAACTATTAGTAGAAATAAATAGCATTGCAAACAATAAACTTTAAAAAAATTATAAATTTAAATAAACAAATTTAAAAGTACAAAATTAAATTATGAATAGTTATTCAATTATTAATATTTCTCTTTTTAATAAATTTATTTTAATCATTTAATTTTTTTTTAAAATTCTTAACAAAAGTTACTAACAAAAAATTTTAATAGCAAATATCTCGTTGATAAGTTGATGAAAATAATAGCATTTATTATCTACGTAAAAATATTTTTAATACTTTTTGTAGACAGAATTTTTTTATCCCTACAGAAAAAGAATTATTTATTTGATATTTAAATGATCACTCTAGAAGAAATTAATATAACCGTCAATAGTCAATCTTATGAGGACTTTATCATGTTAATAAGTTATTTTATTTTAATACTTATATAATTGAGTATAACTTATACATATTTATATAAAATAACAACTTATGCTCTTTATTCGCTCAGAAAGTTTCTAAGATAAAAAAAAAATATTAATTTACGGTATTTCAACAATGTATGAGAAGAAATATAGTAGAGAAAAGAAAGGGAGAAGATCAAGAGTGTTCATTCATAGAAATTGCTTGTATTTCTTCTTCCAATTAGGTTACGCCACCTCAACACTTCCTAATAACAACTTGAAAAATATAAATAAAATATTTGTATACGTTGGGCTAATCTTAATCTACTCCATTTACCGTGACATCATAACCAATACGATTGGACACTATTTGCTTTCTATATTTTTGTTAGAAAAAAAAATAATAATATATTTTTAAGCTAATAAAATCTAAATAAATAAAAACATATAAGACCTAATAGAAAATGATTTTTTAAATATTTTTTCTATTAAAATAAGAAAAACACTACAACAAAAATTACTTTAGAGAACAACACAAAATTGTGAGTTAACCACAAAAATTGTGAGTTAAAATTTAGACAACAATTTTGTAGGTGTAGTCTAGGTGAGCGTAATTGTAGATAATAAGTCACGATTTTCAGTATGACAACAATTTTGAGATCTTTATTTAAAATCTTCATAAAAGACAACAGTTTTGATGTACGTGTTTTTTAAAACTTCACATTTTCAACGGTGTGAGCTTTTGGCGTTTTCAGTATAAAATCAAAGGAAGAGAAGAAATTCAAATTTTTGCATTTTTAAAACTAAATTTTGCATTTTCAATCAAAAAAGTAGGAAATAAATATTTCTAATCTAAAAATTTTAATTTTTAATGTATTTTAAACCATAATTTTATGGATTAGTCCACACTTTTTACCAGCAACATTTATATAAATATTAAAATAATTTTTAAGCTATATATATAAAAATGTTATCTTTATTATATTTAGACTATATTTTTATACCTATAGTCTCATTTAGTATTATCTAAACTCATTTTTGTTGTAGTGATATTGTCTCTATTATTATTTTTCCTTAGTAGTTTTACTCTAAACTTATTTTTCAAACTACATGACCCTGAAGGCAGTGTGGGGGCACCAGGGGATGGGCTCACCGACAGAAAGACCATATCAATTAAGGTTATCGTGGGACAAAAAAAAAAGATGGCTTATAATTACCAACAATCATAAAAATAATGGAAAAAAGAATCTTTGCCATTGATTTCCCAACATGTTTTTGTTGACCTTGGATGATATTCATGCAATACCTTTGATTTGTACGTGGTGTGTGTCTATAAGGAAAACAGAACAAATAAATAAATGAGTAAGAAAATAAAAATAAAAATCTAACCCTGTCTGGTTAAAAGTAAAATAGCAACATGCTGGTGAAGATTTTTCTTGATCCATGCCTTTGTTTTCCTCTCATTTGTCCTTCCAAACCCTTACTCTTCTACCACGCTTTTTCAGTTGTCGTCATCAATGCATAATTCACTGTATAAACAAGATTCTATTTAGGAAAAAAAAAAAAAAAAAAAAGCTTCAAGAATTTCCACTTTTGGCCTGTATACTATGCATATGCCCCTCAACAAACTGCACAATAAATTTTACAACCAAAACGTCGTTGTTTTACTAAATGTGTTAAGCACAATAAAATATTGGCACTTTAAGTCGGTTGCCATTCCTATACATACAATAATTCTTTATTGGCAATAAAGAAAACGTAAGAGAGAAAAGAAACCATTTCTCTTTAAAAAAAGAAAAATAATATTTTAAATACTAAATTTTTACATCTTCCTTTAATAATTTAATATGACATTTTTTAAATAATTTTTTATTTTTTAATATTTTTATATTTTTATATTTCAAAATTACTCAAAAAATATTACATTAAATTATAAAAAAAAATGTCAAAATTTAATTTTTAAATTATGATTTTCCAAAGAAAACTACTCTATCAAGAAGCAGATGCTCATGCAGGTTCTTTGTGCAACTGCGACCATGTGATGCCTCAACTTTATTCCTCTTCACATGCTTTGTTTCTTTTCAACTTCCATTCACATTCTTAAAAAACACTCACTCCCCAGCTTTCAATTATTCATACAAAATAGATACATCAAAATATTTATTTAACATTTAACATGTGTTGATGAAGATGTTGGAATGAATTTAGAATAAATAAAAAAAGTAACACTTAAATTTGAAGAATTCCGTCAGAAGTCAACTTCCCATACAAATTGGTCTTGGAGGCTACCACCTTGCAACAAAGCAATTCTTCCGTAATTTTTGAAGACAAAACTATAAGAATATTCAACTTATCATTTTTCACAAAAGGCATAGAGTTTATCACAGCAGATAGAACTAGGGAGATGCAGATGAATAATCCAAACACTAAGAATCCCTCCAAAAGTTAATAAAAGAACCATCCCAAAAACCCAACCATTGTTATCACGAATCTCATAAAGAAGCTTTGCATAAAAAAAGAAGAAGGCCAAAGATGATTTAAAGCATTTAAAAGGATCCTTATTATCATCAAAAATCTTGGTTTGCTTCATATAGCTCAAGTCGTATCAGAGTATAACATATTCCAAGCTCTAATAATAAAGTCAGAGATTGAAATGAGGCCAAGTCCACCATTAAAATTTTGGTAAACAAACTTTCTTTCATGCTACATATCACATTTACATTAGTCCAAACAAAGTTAAGAATCCAGAACCCTAAGTCCTTGTCCAAAGGTGACAGAAAATCTCCTTATCTGACAACCTTTTACAAACCAGATATTAATGGACAAATAGTCTGGTAGAACTCAGAATAATCTCTATCCAAGAACAACTAACATCACAGAATCAAAAGTTTCGAGAGCAGAGGCCAATCCAAAGTATCAAAGCTCTTTTTGATATTAAATTTTGAGGATGACACCACCAGATTTAGTTATCAAAGAGACAGCTAGAATTAAATGATATCCCAACATGTTTTGGTAAAAGGAACCACTAAAAGTTAAGAGAAGTTACCTTGTTGATGCAGTTATCTAAGGAGTTGTTATTGGAAGCATAAAGGTAAAAGAACCGAGCCACATAACAGTCGAGGGAGACGAGAAAATGATCTCTGAAACACACTTTCGACCTAACAGATATATTATAGGAAACATAGTCAACTAATTTGATTAAACCTCATTTTCATCATTGTTTTGGAAAATGTTCCTAGCTAGAAAATATCTTTGTTCCTACACTGGTACTTCCATGTCAGTTAGAAGTAAATATTTAAAACGATTTAAATATTTTTTTTGAAGATGTCTTTTAAAAGTAAAAATACCTCAAAATACACGCTGATTCACAACGATTTTATCAATTTCTAAATCGGTGTTCTTCCTTAACATTAATATTGGTAACATAACTTAGTGATTGTGACCACTTGAAATTTACACCGCCAGTATTTCCTGTTTTTAAGGTGTCGAAACTGGAGAACATTCTGAATTATCTGCATAGTGCATGTACATGCCAATCTTGTGGTTGAAGTTTGAGACATGTATACAACTTTTCCAGAACATGCAATAAATTAGTGGAACTTGCAGTGAAAGAAGGCCAGAATTTTAACAGGTAGTGATTGATGTTAGTCCAAAACCTCAAACATGTGTACCGAACTATACTCCAACTGATACTAATACAAAGGTATGCTACAATTCCTTCTACGTACTGCAGCCTCGGAGACATTTAGTTTAGAGCATCTTTCAGTTCCGGTAATACCTTAAAATATTTATAGAAGAAGATATGCCATTAAAAAATAATACTATAGCAACTTAAAATATGTACCAAATTTGAACTTAATTAATGCAGCAGATGAGAAAAGATGTTATAATTGATTACATTTAGAAAGGTAATATTAATACCTCCCACAATTTTTATGAATTCATAAACTCATATACATATATTCAACAATGTCTATGGCTTTGGTGTTTGCTGCTACTCACTTGCATGGATGAGAACCTGTGCCTGCTACTGACTTTCATGAATCATTATGTTATATTTTAAAACTGATTTTGAGTTCATTAGATTTTATTTGAGTTAGATTAAGAACAAATTTAAATAACTTGTGTTAATTAGATGAAAAAAAAAATTCAATGATAAAAATTCACTGAACTTTAAAACTAATTTTAGTCAATTTTACAAAATCAAATTTTCAAGCATTTACCCAAACACTAGCAACCTGCTTTACTAGTCTAGCATTCATTTCCTTGATTAGGGTGACGATGAATCAAGTCTGGAGAGTACCTACTTATAACTTGATTCTAACAAAAAAATATACTCCTTACTCGTCTCTAGTACTCATTTAAAAAATATTTATGATTTTTAAAAACTTATAAATACTGCATATATTTAAAAAAATGTATATTTTATAAATTTTAAAATAAAATATAATTAAAATCACAAAAAAAATTAAACAAAATATAAATTAATTTTTAATTTTAATTAAATTTAGTCTAATAAAATATAAAATATAAAATATATTTTAATTTTAATTAAATTTTACTTAATAAAATATAAATTAATTTTAATTTTAATTTTTTATCGATAACAAATATTTATAAATATATATAATATGATACTCGCACCGTTTATAACTATCTGCGAATACTCACAAACATAAATATTTTTATCATCCTTCTTTGAATATGTATCTAATTTAAACACAATTTGACAAGCGATTTAGTCAAGCAAATCAGGTTTAATTAGGTTTTCTATAATAATTCATGGTAAGGTGTTTTCTTATATGTTGGATTTTATCAAACCTAGCATAGAATAGTAAAATTTAAACTTGGGATATATTAGAACTTAACATTAGAAATGAACACGTCCGTTGTTGTTTTATTTTTGGTTGGGTTGCATGCGAAAGGCTCATTCTTGGAATTGGGCCTTGTTTTATCTTGAAATGAGTCCAATGATTGCTTTTGGACATTTTCTCCATTTTTTAAGGCCCTATGCTTCTTTCTTTTAATGTCATTTCAGGGTCTTTCTTCCTACACCTCCAAGCATTTTTTTTACATCTCCAAATTTTTTTTAAATTTCCAAAAAAACTCTTTGACCATTTAAGAAAACTTACGAACATCACACCCCCAAAAATTACTCCCGGAAGTCGATTTTCAGAAGTCAAAAATCATTACCGGAAGTCGACTTCCGGAAATAAAAAAACATTACCGAAAATCAACTTTCAAAAATCAAAATATTAATTTTCTTTTAAATATATTTTTTTAAAATTTATGTTTTCTACCTTTTATTTTATTTTATTTTTTAAAACACGTATTAAAAATATTAAAAATTATAAAATATATAAATTAAAAAAAATTATTTAAAAAATAAAAAATAAGTACAAAAAATGAAAAATAATTAAAATTAAAATAATAAAACTTTAAATTTAAAAAAATGATATATATATATATAATCATATTTAAAATAATATATATATATATATATATATATATTTTAATTTTTATTATTTTAAAATTAATTTAAATATTAAATAAAATTAAATGAAGCAGAATAAATTTTTTATTTTTTGTTCTTTTTAATTAAAGTTTAATATTATTTTAATTTTACTTATATTTATATTTATATTTATTTTTCAGTATATTAAATAAAAATAAAATTATATATATAGATATTAATATTTTTTTAAATATATATTAGGAAATATGAAAACATAAAAAAGAAATAAAATAATAAATAATAAACTAAAAAAACAATTAAAAGTTAGAAAACATAAATTTTAAAAAGAATTAAAAATATTAAAAATAAAATTAATTTATTGACTTACAGAAGTCGACTTCCGTAGTGTTTTTTGACTTTCGGTGATAATTTTTTACTTTCGGAAGTCGACTTTCGGTGATACATTTTGACTTCCGAAAGTCGACTTCTGGTGATATATTTTGACTGTCGAAATCAACTTTCGGTGATATATTTTGACTTTCGAAAGTCATATTTTTTGACTTCCGAAAATCGACATAATTTTGGGGGTTGGTGTCCGTGAATTTCCTTAAATGGTCAAAGAATTTTTTAGAAATTTAAAAAAAGTTTGAAAGTGTAAAAAAAATTTTAGAGGTGCAGGAAGAAAAACCCGTCATTTCATGACCATGAAAAAGTGTTACGTGTATTGCACATAAATAAGAGAATATAAATATATATATATATATATATAATAGTGAATAACTTTATTTAATATTTTAATTTTGTCCCATTTAACCATGTGTTATATCATATCCAATGGTTTAACAATCTAAACTGTACAAATTTTAGGATGAAAACTCAACGTGGATTCACCTTTTTATTCACAAAATCAAATCATTGACATCATCATACTTTAACCATAAAAACAATATGAAATTAATTCAGAATTAAAATTCATCATAATTACAAAACTTATCTCCAATCATGTTATCAATCTTCATTGATGGTGTCTTTGTGGCCCTACACAAACATAAAAAATCAATCATTGTATTATAATCAATTCATCAACATTTTTTATTAAAGTTTTGATTCCTATCTCTTATTTCTTATGAAAAACAATAAGCACAATGCATATATATGAATTGGAAGCTTTATACTATGTAAATATAATAAAAATGAATCACAAACTTGTAAGGTTAAAAACAATATTATTATAATTAGGTCAAAATTTTGTCATAAACTATAATTTTTTATAGCAGAATTTCCATTTTTTAGTCACTTCAATTTTACCTCAACACTACTGAGAATCTTTCGATGATGCTATGCCATCTCAACCTTGAATGTTCTTAATATCATCACTTGAAATGGTTGTTCACCAATCTTTTCCTTTAATATTTTCCTATAACACAAGAAATGCAATATAAATTGTGCAAAGATAACTTCATTCATGTAAAGGTTGATTTGATTGATAGAAGCATAAATTTTTGAAGAATTAAAAATGATACATATCAACACCTAGCTAGTGGCTAGTGGTGATATTGAAAAGAGAAATAAACATAAATATGATGTGATAGGCATATTTTTAGTTTTTTTTTTATCACTTAATACATTAATGAAGTGTTTATATGTATCATTATACTTCTATAACCAAAACGGAAAAGTGATCTTTATCCAAAAGTCACAGTAGGAGTGAAAAGATAGGTAAGTGAGAGCCAAGTTGAGGTATTTATATATACTCATTCCACGTGGTTTGAAAAAAGAAAGAAAAAACATGTGGTTTTAAGCATAAAAAAATCTCAAAATCTCTAGTACTCTAATCTTTTTCCTAAAATGGCTCGATTCTTATCTTTATTAAACTTTTGAAGCATCTTTCCCATTTTGAACAAGACAGCAAGACAAAATAATTTCAATTTTTATTTATTTATTGAGAATGAGAAGGTGGGTAGTCACTCCTTTCAATTCCTTTTCTTGTCATTAGTACAGGTAACAACTAAGCCTAACATTTTTTTTCTAAACTTTATTTTTCTTCCTAGGCCATCCAATCAACTCTATCTATATAGTACAATAATGCAAAAACAAATCAAAATGCATCCCTTTGTTCCCCCTTTTTTTTTATTATAAATAGTCATATTTATTTCATTTTGACTCTAAAATATCTTGTATTTTATGCTAAATTTGTGCCCTGGTAAATCAGTCTTAGATTCTTACTTTGTTTGGTGGGTGTTATCTATTTTTGTTGAATTTCTTGCATTTTTTTTCCTTGATATGTATATCCCTTACAAGTTAGATTATTTGTTCTAGATTGTTTTTTTTTTCTTTAGTTTTGCAATATATATATGGATTATTTTACGTATATCTAGGTTCATCCATTTATTCTTATATAGTTTCGAATATTTGGAGGAGTGAGTTTCTTTTTCAGCAGAACAAAATAAGCAAAACAAAAAACAATTTTTGTATATTTTGCCCAAAATATATATAGTAATAGTTTGCTACTTTAAATGATATTGTGTGGGGCTGTGATACTTTCACACCACAAGTTTTCTCTTATTTCAACCTCACACTTTCAAAAATTCTTATTTTATTATAATATTTTATTTATATTTATTTTTATTATGTTAATATAATATATTTTTTTTGTTAAAACCCAGAGTCAAATGGACCTAGAAATAAAACAGGTGTCAAACAATTTTTTTTCCATTGTGTGGCTTAAATAAAAAAAAAGAAGCAAATACCTACTTTAATTAAAAAGTGCATGGTATCACATGAATTAATCCCCGCTCTCTGTTGCAGAAAGAATAAGTATAATTTAATGTGTTTTTAATAACAGTTTTTCTAGTTTATTTTATTTTTATTAAGTCAATTATTTTGTTCTGTATTTGTTTCACAAAATTATAGAAATATACATAGATATAGATACAAACTTTGGTAAGAGGTTATGAATTTACACAAATGAAGTACCTTAGTATATTAATTATGAAATTCATTCAGTGCGTTTTTCTTTATTCGTTCCTTTACTTCACAAGTTATATTTCAAATACGAGATACACGCTGTAAGCACGAGATTACGAACCTCCTCGGAAACCTAAACCTTTTCCGTCGCAGGTTGTTGGCTGAGTTTTGTCTTCCTAAAATGCTCCTAATTTAGCTTTTCACGAAAGAAGAAAATGAAAGAAGTTGTTTCCAACAAAAGGGGTGAGCGTCCACTTTGTTGGTATTTCAATACTTATTAGACGTCCCTTTTCCAACTAGTCTTCATGTTTTATGCCTTATTCTCTCATTTTATCTATATTTTTAGGCGGTTTTCTAATGATCTTATTAGCAAAAATATCAGCTTGTAGAGGCATTATAAAGCAGTGATGAGTCACCTAATTTTAATCGCATCTCTGAAAATCTTCTTCAAAGTAATATCACACGACTAATGACTGCATGTTTGATCACGTGTCTGACGATCTTCTTCAAAGTAATCTCGCATAATTGATGATGGTTGATCACATCTCTAATAATCTTTTTCAAAGTAATCTTATACGGCCGATCAATCACTTCATCCAACCACCCCATATGGTACACTAAGAAAGAAGAGAGAGTTCAAAAACTATGCTAAATGAGGAAGGAGTGGAAGAGAACAATTGTGATGGTAGATGTTATCATGATAGGTGATGAAGTTGTATTATCGAATAAGAAAGAATTAAAGTATAATTCTTTTTTAAAATATTCATACATGATCTTCTCACGCAGTTAATATTAATCTAAGAAAACTAAAATAACTATTAAAAAAATAAAAATTGAATCGAGTAAAAAAATATATAAAAAAAAATAAATCATAAACTTAAATTAAATTATCAAATTACTAATTAATCTTAAAAGTTACTTACAGCATTCATCATCCAAATATTTTAAATTTCATATGTTATTTTAATTTAACAAATAAATGTTTTATCTATATAAATTTGATTTGATTTTCTATTTTTTTTTTAAATATTCAAAGTTTTGTAAGTTGTGCACAAATTAATTTTATTTAAAATAGTCAAAATGTTCGAAATACTAAATAAATAATACATACACAATTTAAAATATAAAAATCATACAGAATTACTTAATTCTTCTTGTAACAATATTTGTGTATTTCATAAGTTTTACATACGTATTTAGAGAATAACAAAATTTCTTTTAGTTGTGTTTGCTACGACAGTGTATGTTATAGCACTAATTTCTTTTCTTATTTATACAATTTTAAGAGTTACATACACTCTTCTTCGTCTTTTTTTAGAGATATTTAAACTGGTGCATTATTCTTTAACTTTGTTAAAAGTAACATTTTAGTTGTTTTACTCTTTACACTCCCCATGTGTGTTTAAAGCGTTATATATTAGAGTTTTGTTTAATTAAAAATAAAAGTAAATGAATATATTATTAATTAACCTTATAAAGCGTAATGATGGGAGAAGTATCTGGAGTGCATGATGGGACAATTTAGGATAACAGAAATCTTGGATTAGATTTTGTGTAGTTTGAGAGAATGTTGTGTTCTGGTAACTGAAAATAGATTCAGGTTGATAACAATAATTTTCTTCTAACTGGGGGTTCAGTGGGTTGGTTAATTGGAAAGCTTAAAAAGGTGTAAAGTTAGGAAAAAGATGACACAAAAATCTTTCTTCTTTAACTTCGAGGTTCTCTGGACCACAAACGCCTTCTAATCAATCTCAACTAAAATAAACTTTCACAAAAAGCAACACAAACAATTCAATAATTTATTAATCAGTTTCCTCTTTTCTGAACTACAAAATTGGTGGCCTTCCTTTATTTCAATTTCATCCAACACTTTAAAGCCACTCATATCCATTCAAAGAATCTTGTGACACCAAGCTTTCAGCCACAAACTTATCAGACTAATTACTGGAATTTTATTCAATACAATTATTAATCTAAAATTCAACGCATTCAAAAGTACCATCACAAATAATTCTCCGATCTTCCAAGAATTTATAAAGAGTATCAACGACATAAAACGAGAACCGCATTAACAAGAGGAGACACATTTTTTTTTTTGTTAAATTTGTTTTTGTTCTTCAAGTTTTAGTGAATTTTGCAATTAATTTCTCTTCAAAATTTTATATCAATTTAGAAATACGTGGATTTAGTCCTTACCAAATTTTGTTAGGTTTATTTGACATTTTAAACTCATTTTATGATAATATTTGAGTTAACATTGAAACGAAAATGTGTCAAACGGCGTAAACAATTCAAATTCTATCATGAAATACGCTTAAAATGTCAAATAAACTTAATAAAATTTGGTTAAAATAATTAAATTCACGTATTTTTAAAGATGAAAGACTAAATTGGTCAAAAATTTTTGAAGAGGGACTAATTCTAAATTCACTGAAACTTGAGGGATCAAAAACATATTTAACCTTTTTTTTAATCTAAACAGGAGTTTAAGTCTCACATTGAGTAAAAATGATAAAGTTGAGTCATATAAGGATAAAGACCCATAAATATATTGTCTTAAAGATTTGGGTTAAGATTGATGTCAATTCCTTATGTATGGGTTAGATACATGTTTTATTGGTGTTGTATCTCTCTAATGATCCTCTTTGAAACATTCAATAGTTTTTAATATAGAAAAACTTTTATTTATAAAAAGTAATGAATGTTATGAATTTAACGTTCTCTTTCTTTACCTAAAAACCTTCTTGCAATAAGGTTAAGTGAGATAAAAACAAGTAATAAGTTTGGGCAATTTTAACATAGTTAAAAGTTCAAGCCAAACAATCTTAAGCGAAAAGGAAGCGAAAATAAAAGAAGAAGTCCTTTTATGTTAAGAAGAAAATGCAAAAGAGGTCTAGCAGAAAAAAAAAACTCAAAAGATTTAAGTAGCCTTTAGAAAAATGAAGATGGAGGCTATTAAAAGATATATAGAGGTTCCAAATACAAGTATGGGAAAACAAATCTCGAATACATGGATATTCAGTTTTGGATTTTGGAGCAAAATCTGAATATAGGAAAATAAAATAAGATGTTTAAGTCTTTTAGTCGCTCGAAAAAAAGAAAGAAGTTGAAACAAAATCATCTCTTTTGGAAGATATGTTTGGTTCAAAAGCTCCCCTTTGAAAGATTCCTTTCCTACAGAGTGTTGATAATATGGGAGGACAAGAATAAGGTTTCAGAATTGGAATCTTGGGCTAAAATAGTCACTATAAAGTGGAGAAAAAAAAATAAAGAACAAAATTAATTAGTAGAAAAGCTAAACTCGATTATGAATGAAAAGAAGAAGGATGAGAGTATATTCGTTGAGATTTGAAGCAAAATTGTGTGAAAACGTAGCATCAAATTCGATAGTTTAGAATTCCAAAAATATTAGCATTCTTTTGAAGGCAAGTGTTGCTGGATTGAATTTGAAGGTAGACAGAATTTATAGATTTAAGAGGAAGGTGCTTTCTTGCTAGTTCCTACCCGGCAAGCTCCTTTCTTTCTGTTTTATTCTCTGCATGCATGTACAAATTTTTTCCTACACATTGCTAGTTACATGCATGTTTGCATATAATGTTTTTTCTACCTAGTCTTCATGCTCACCTTTATAAACCTTCAACCAAGAGGTTTTATGTCAAAAAATAAAAAATAGACCATAAAATAATTTTTTTCATATGCTTATTCCCCTTCACTCTAATGTAATGATGTTATAGATGATTTTGTTAGGATAATGTTTAATTAAAGATTAAATATGTTTTTAGTTCTTAAACTTTTATGTAAAATTTAAATTTGTGTTTGTTTATAATTTTGATATAGTTTGGTCTCCAAACTTTAAAAATGAATAGTATAATCATTCTAATCCAATGTATTAAACTTTTTCTTACGTGTCAAATCACATTTCATTGTGATGTTTGAATTGTTTATACCATGTGACTTATTTCAATTTAAATGACATTCTAAAATGTCGTTTAGTACGTAAACAAAATTTAACGATGTTCGATCAAGAAAATATTTATTCATTTTTTAAGTTTGAAGATCAAAATATATCAAAGATTAAGATAAAAACAAATTTCAATTTTAAATCCAAATTTAGAAACTACAAAAATATTTAACCTTTAATTAAAGATAAAGTTAGATATTTTGTTAGGTAGAGATTTTCTTGTATATCTATATATTTCTTTCATTAACCCGTACAGATAATAATTGAAACTAACAAAATTAACAATATATTCTCAATTAAACATGCCTACGACTAAACATACTATTTTATCATTATAATTTATTAAAAATTAAACAAATCTATTTTTATTTTGCAACGCTTACAAGTGACTGTATATTTTTTTCACTAATAATAAAAAGTATCTTAAACAATATTAAGACATTAAAAAAAACCAATACTTTTTCATTACAATTTTTAAGAATATTTCATTTTCTCATAAAGTCACATCATCTTCTTCTTCTATTTTTTACAAACAATACAATCAATTTGAACTCACTAAAACTTTTTCATGGCCCACTATACACCAAGTTCTTTTATATTTTATATCATCAATCTTAACTTCAAATCAAGATATATTTTAATGACATATATTAGATAGTATGTAAATGTAGTATACGATGCTTTTTATATTTAAAATAATAAAAGAAATATACAGATTGCATTAACAATGACGTTTAAGATTTAAAAATGTAAGCAAATTAATATTAACTTTTAAAAATATTTAACAGACTAAATTTTGCAGTGTTGAAACTGTCACTTTATAATAGATGTTGGGCACTTTTTGTGAAAAAAGGAACGGTTCCTAAGAAGAGAAAGTGAATGTTTGATGTGGTACTACAAAAATGCTTTCTAATCATCTACAATTTCACTCTGCAATGATAAAGATGGTTTTAACTCACTTTTTTAACCCACTTTTAACTCACTTCTTCAATCATCATTAGATTATTTATTTTGATTCTTTCAAATGATATGATATGATAATCTAATGATGATTCAAGTGGTGAATTAAAAGTAAGTAAAAAAAAGTAGACTAAAGTATCATTGTATTTGTTTACAGTAGAAGTACTTTGAAGATGCTATTTTAAAGTATATTTCTATTGTATTTGTTTGCTGTAGAAGTACTTTGAAGATGCTATTTTAAAGTATATTTCTTTAGGTACCGTAACAACTCTCTTATCGTGTCAACTTCATATACCCAATATTAATTAATGAAGTCTAAGCCCCACATAAATAGAGTGAGATTTTTTTAATTATCTCTTTTTAATAACTAATTTTTAAAAGTGAGTTTACAATTAATATCTAGATGCCAATGTAGCTACCTTTTAAGGTCTGTATTTTCCAATTGATTTGGGTGCTATTGTTTTTTTTTTATGATTTAGTTTGTAGTGAAACATTTACTTTTTAAAGAGGTTTGAGGTTTTTCAATAAATGTTTCTTCATGCCACAAATATGACATTGAATATTTCGCCATATATTAAAAAGATAAAATTATATATATTGATAAAAATATAAGGTAACTTAATGATTAAATAATAATAAAAAGAGATAGTAAGTTCGATCTCCTCTTGATCTTTTAAAAAGAAGAAAACCTAAAAGTATTCGATCAAACACTTACTAAAACTTAAAACATGGTGAAAACATTTGAAATAATTGTTCATCTTGATCAAGTTGAACATGACGTAAGCTTGGTTAATTTCCATCTTATAAATAATTTCATTAGTACTTTTCTTTTGGGTGAGAGGTTTCTTAATGCATGAACATGAAGTGTGTAGCAACATGCATCTTCTGTAAGAAGCAGCGTGACGTACAACGTCAGAAATAAGACTTGACCTAATCATGTAGCAGTAAGCAAAAAACACACACAAAAGAAAATACACCTCATTGATCATGGATTGAACAAGAGTTATTATTTCTCAAACTTTTCCTTATTTTGTGTAGCATTGATACAGTGATGACATAGTCACATATTTGATCATATAGTAAGAGAAACTACAAGAGAATAACCAAAAAAAAACATGACAACTTGGTAATTAATAAGGTGTAAGGTTTTTTATTTTATTCGTTCATGCATTAACCGGTTGTAAAATTAGGGTTCATCTTATCAAGAATTGAATTAAGCTTTGCAGTGTTCAAGGGTTTCTCATGGTAGTCATTCAACCCTGATTCCATAAATTTTCGAATTTCTGTTTCCGTACAACGCGATGAAACACCAACAATCATGCTCCCAATGCCCATTGAACGAAGTTCCTTTGTTGCCTACAAAAAGTTAAGAAATTAAATAACATGAATCGAAATATAGAAAAAATTGGAAATAAATATGGTAAAGTTGCATGGAATAATGTAATAACGTTCACACCTGAATGCCATTCATTATGGGCATGTCCATGTCCATGAGAATGAGGTCAAATCTTCGTCCATAGCGATGAATATCCACTGCAGGTTTTTGCAATATTTAGGTAGACAAGAAGACAATGATATTTTGAAGTATATTTTTGGGGTCCTTTGGGCATTTGGGTGGCATGAAAAACGAGACAGTATGCGAAAGTTGTAAGTTAAAAGTTGAATGTAATTCAGGAATGGTGTGGTGAGAGAATAAAAAGAGAAGATGTTCGTTGATTACGTGGTCTCTACAACTGCTATTCTACCTACTTTGTCCTCCTTAAAAATAGAATTAGATTCTCATCTCATCTTCTTTCCCTCTACCTCTACCTAGTATATATCTCTTCAATTTTCTGGAATTAGATTCTCCTTTAAAATTTTATTATTCAATTGTTAAACTTATAAATCGTTTTTATTAATTTTCTGGAATAAATCTTCCTTCAAATTACATATTACATATTGTTCTTTTTTTTATCGACAAATAATTAAATTAAATTAATAATAGAGCACTTGAGGGGTGCTCTAACCCATTTACAAAAAGATGAGAAAAAGATGTACTGCATCTCCAAAACTATGTTTCTACAATAATCTGACATAACAAATAAATTGGACTTTCAATGCTAAAACTATGTCTTCCCAACGTCAAGCTGGGTAGAAATCATAAGATTAGCCACCCATATCGTACCTTCCCCGGCCAGTCTACAAGATTACACAGAAAGTGAATACAAAACCAGGTATGCATGGTTCATTGCGCTCCCAAGACTATGTTCTCTTGGTTGTTACAGAGTAACCAAAGAAGTGTGCAAAATCACTGATGAAGAGCTCATTGCTTTAGACATGGGAATCCTTTTCATGCTCACCTGACAACTTAAACACAGAAAGCATCATATCATAGAGATTTTAAACACACAATAGGAGCGAAGTACCAGTCATTATATGAAAACTTTACCGAAGGAATTTTATGTTTCAACCAAGCCCAAGCTTTAACTTGAGCAAGACTAAAAATCTCTTCAGTGTCAACTTTCTTTTGCTTAAAGATCACCTCATTCCTATGTCTCCAAATTTCCACAACTATAGCCAGCCACATTCCTTTCCACATTGTGTTTTGCCTAGTGTTCAAGCTACTCATATGAAAGTGTTGAAAGTGTATCCTAGCTTGGTTGTGATGCACTGAGCTCCCCTATCCAGCTATCACACATTTTCCATACCTTTTGAGACATTGCACAAGAGAAAAATAGGTGTGATGCACTCTCTTCACAATCTAGGCAAAACTCACACAAAGAGTGTTGTAATTGAACTCCTTTCACTGATAATTTATCCTTTGTCGGTAACTTATCCAAGAGTAGCCTCTACCCAAATAATTGTGCCTTCGGAATCACTCTTATACTCCATAACTTTGTGAACACCTTGTCACTTTCCCCTTCGGAGCTACCCATCAACTTCATATATGCAGACCTTACAGTGTATGCTTCTTCTGCGGTTTCCTTCCAACTCCAAGTATCCAGATTCCCTTTCCTAAATGTACGACTATTAATTAGCTGATAGAGTTGTGCTTCCATAGCTTGCTCCCAAACAAGTCTTTGTCTCCTCCAAACCAATTCCCAAACCCATGTGTTGTCGACCCAATGTCCTACTCTAGCTATGGGACTTTGTTTACTTTCTGAGATTAGATATAACCTATGGAACCTTAAGCTAAGTGGTGCATCCCCCACCCAAAGATCTCCAAAATAGTACTTTGTCCCCTTCTCCTATCACCCAGTCTTTACAGTTTTCAAACCATGCTCCTTGTGTTGAACTTCCACAAACCTTATGGATGTCTTTCCACCACCTTGAAGCAGACTTCGGGATGACAATTTCATTAAGGTTCCTCCATGACCCATATTTTGATTCTAGTATCTCTCCACAGGCCTTTGTCCTCCATGTCTAATCTCCACTTACATATTGTTCTTGAAACTTATCACCAATGCTATAAATAAATAAAAAAGAAAATACTTTTCAAATATAGTTCATGTTCAACTAAACTTAGTGTCCCCATCTAAAAACTGTTTGAGAATTTCCAATAAACACTTTTAAAACTTAAGTAGAGATTAAAAACTTTGATGGACTCAATTAGAAGTGATTTATAAGTTCAAGGTGTAAATTACAAGCTTCTAAAGTATAAAGACTTGAATTAAATTATAACTTTGATTCATATTAATATGCAGTTTTGATCACTTGTTTGTTACCCAAATTAAACTATTATGTACCATATTATGTACCATCAACAAAATATTCGATTAATTAAACTATAAGAACAAAAGAGATAAACATATATGAAATTGAAAATTGAATCAAAATTACAAATTTTATAACATCTGAAAACGAACTACATGAAATAAAAAATAGAGATTAAACTCGCATATAAGAAATAAACAGATGCCTAAATTATAATTTTAGCAAAAGTTCATTTAACAACTTTTAAATAATACAGATACCAGTAAATTAATATGAATTTTTTTAAATTGTAATACTTGAACTAAGGAATGACTATCTAATATGTTATAACTAGGAAAATACATTTTCAGATTTAAAAATATATTTCAGATATAAAAATAAAAATGTATTTTAAATTATATAATTCGAAAACATATTTCTAATTGAACAATCCAAAATATATTTTTAAATGTCAATATATATTTTTTATTTATATTATATAATTTAAAATATATTTTAAAATAATATTATGTATAATATATTTATGAATCTCACACTATATTTTAACAATGTATACATTTTTTTTTAATACATACTGAAAGGCTATTGCAAACACACGCTGAATCCAGTCCGCAAAGGCACCAATTGTCCACCCTTTCTCTTACCATCGTCAATCTGTTCAATCGCCACCCTCGATCTCCATCCACAATTCACTGCATGTTGAGAGGATGTCAATCCAGAATCAGAAAAGTAAAATTTTACATTCCGTATTTTCTAACTAATGTGTATTGTATAAATTTAAGGGTTAAATATGTTTTTTCCCTGACTTTTAGTGAAAATTAGAAATAGTCCATCTTCAAAATTTTGGACTAATTTAGTTTCTTAACTTTAAAAATGTGTGTATTTAATCCTTTTAATGATTTTTTTTAAAGTTTATTTAACGTTTTAAATGCATTTCATGATTATTTTAGTTGTTTACATCATTTAACTCATTTTCGCTTCAATATTTATTGAAAAACGTGTTTAAAATGTCAAATAGATTTAACAAAATTTGGTTAAAAGGATTAAATTCACCTATTTTTTAAAGATGAGAGACTAAATTGATCCAAAGTTTCGAAGAGGGACTAACTCCAATCTTTCAAGGACCAAAAACATATTTAACCATAAATTTAATTAAAAAATTTATTTCAAATTTAAAACTTTTTAATTAAATTTTTATTTCAGATTTTACAATTTATAAAGAAAATTTTCAACAATTTATTAGAATTTTAGAAAGTATGCCGTCTTCATTCGTTTTCCTTGGTAGAGTCTAAACAAAAAGAAAAAATTGAGTTACATTAAATTTTAAAGTTGAATTATTTAGTCAATTTTTTATAAACATAACATTTTAAGAAAACACTTGACTAAACTTTTCACAACAATATTAACAGTATTATATATGAAGCGTACAGATCTATTTTTTTCCACATTTGAAAAAAATTATTGAAAAATAAACCATAACATTATTAAACAATGTACTACCAATAAATTTTAATTGAAATAACACAACTTCCTAAAAATCTACATAAAGTTTCCGGCAACATTCTTTCCAATCAAAAAATTTAGATAAAAAAATTTATTTGACAAATGATAGTACATTATTTGACAATCATTTTATAACTTTTATAAAAATAAAATAATTTTAATAAAAATTAATTTTGATATTTCTAGAAAGAGTGAATAGTAATTAAAGATACTATCAAATGATAGTACAAATAAATATAGTGTCAAATTATCACTGCAACCATTTAATCATTTCTACTAATCTAGATTCTTAGTTTCATGATTGTTTAAACATGGTCTTCTAGCACAATATATTCTCCAATAAGGAGCCAACGCTGTTTAGCATGCTCACATAATTAATAGTAAAGGAAAGGAAATTCATATTTTGCAGTAATAAGAAAAGAGTGTGAAAACAAGCTTTGCTAAAATTTAACCAAAATCCAAAATATTAAACTGAATCAATTAGACTTTTTTGAAAAACCATTTACTACAATCAATAATGTTTACTCAATGTAGATTACAATTTGCGCGTATTTCAACACCATCACTCTCCAAATTCCAACATTGGCAGGGAAAAAGGAAAGACCAAAAAACCTATATATTTAAAGAAAAGCAAGGAGAAGGAAAGACGATGAAACCCACATCTAAATTCATGCACGCAGATATACAAAATACGAAACAATGACTTCACAAAACCCATAATCCACAAATTGTTTTCTTCCCAATGAACCTGCTAATCTTGAACGGCATCAATTGTTTTGCCTGTCCTAGCTTGTGAGATTCGATTTGCATAAATGGTGACCAACTTCAACTGCGTGCTGTTAAGCCCTTGCAAATACGGCAAGAATGCTTTCCCAAGCATGATATAAATATCCACAAGGCAGAAAACAACGGTCTGCAATCATCCGCCATTTACATAAAATGAGAATGATGAAACCGAATAATATATAAAGGAACAACAAAGACAGACAAAAAAATACAATTATTAGTGGTAAATGATACCCCAACCCTCACATTCAAAGAAAATATTTATAGATCATAGAACCAGTCAAACTTTCTTTAAACCAAGTCAACTTGGCACCCTTTTATAATGTGTTCTTATTAATCACCTAAATTTAATATTTAAACCTTATAAAGAATTAAGACACAGACAACTAATTAACCTACGTATGCATCTTTACAGCGTCTTTTAACTTACAAGTTTTTTAACATAAGAAAATTTTTAGATGTAAGAAGTTATGGAACATAAATTACTCCATATAAAAGACCTCTACCTTGCGAACATCTGCACTCTGGTTACCAAAGGCTTCAAAAAGAGCGGGCAGAAACGAGGGTAACTGAGCCATCAGTTCCTCCTGAGAAAGCCGCCCTACAAGCTAAACAAAAGGAATAGTACGATGTTAATTGTTAAACAAGATAAATATTTATAAAGCATGAATAGTTTATGCATAAAAATGAACCACTTCCTATGAACCAATGGTATGATATGGTACGATACTCATAAACACAAGGATACAGTGAAATTCATAAAAACAAGGGATATGATACAAATGCAAGACATTCAAGAGAAAAAGAAAAAGGAAAAAGGCATGCTCCGTTGTGAAGAATGCAACAGTGATAGTCCTATGAAGTAGTTGTCAAAGGGCAAAAGAGTAAACAAGAGATACAGGCAAATCTCAGGACATGTTAGGGTCTTAAGTGCCCTAAACACACTAGTAGAGGAGAATTTAATAACCCCCTATTAAATGGCTTTGGTATTTTTATTTTTAATTTAATAACTACTTTGTTTTTTTAATAAATATATAGTTTTGCTACCTTAACAAGTGGCCTAAGTACACTAGTTAGCATTTACATTATGTTTTAAAGGTATAAGAACCAAATAAGACAATACGGACTCTAAAATACTCCTTCGATTTTAAAATATCATCGATTCGTACTTCTTTCAAGATAAGAAAAACATTTTATTCAAAAAACACTTACCTTTGTTAAGCAATTGATGCAAATGACAAGTGTTTTCTCATCCTCAGTAACCAGTAGAGGGACAATGACCTGAAATGGTTTAAATTCTGAGCATTAGCTTGTAAAAAAAAAGTCAAACCTCATGCCTTTTCTCAAATATTTTACGGAGAGTAAAGCAGCCATAAAGTAGAAAATCAAGAAATACATACACTTAAACATCTGAATGGATCATACTGAGATAAAACAATGGTCAGGCAGTGCTCTGCTTCATTGGAGACCTGAATAATGAATGGAAGAAGCTGAGACAAGGGAAAGAAAGCAAATGCAGAAAAGACAGTAGAATTGGCCAACTTTTGCAACCTTAGGAATGATATCTTTTGTAACGTGAAGCAGCTTCTCAATTACAATCTCAACAGAATTCTCCATGTCGCCTTTCTGAACAATAAAAGTACAAGTTAAATTTTACAATCGAAAAAATCATTTGTTTTATTAAATTTAAGTCTCAATAATGCCTTATGCCTATATACACAATTGGCAGGATAGACGTGATCAAAAGCATAACCCCAAATTAAAACGATACAAAAGGAGTAGGAACCTGGTTTTTAAGCATTTCAACTATCAGTGAAAGAGCAAGCTCTTTGACCGAGGAATCTGAATCATCCAGTACCTCAAGCACAACTGTCAAAATCTGATTGAAGTACTGCAAGTACACCATGAAAAGGTCATTACATAGAGAGAAGGGAGACAAAAACCTCTACAAAGAATATCAAAAGAGTTATTTACAGTTCACAATAAATTATAATTACTTTTTAAAAGTTTAAACAAACAAGTAATATATATTATTTGACAAAATTGGAGAAATTATAATTATCTAACAAACAGAATTTACATAATTAATACCTGATTGTGCATCAACCACAATGAAAACAGCCCAAATGATCAAACAAAAATATTTTTCTCACTAGATGAACAGGGCTATATATATATGCAGGGTTTAGATTCAGGGTTAAGGGATCTTTTATTTATTGAAGTTTTTTAAGAGTTATTAGAGTAGAAAATAAGCTTCTATTGTTTCTGTAAGCTGCGTTTTGCTTGATATCAACAACTATAGCGGAGTAACTAATTGATAGCAGATTGTCTGCCTGGTAATATCATACTGAACTAGTGGTTAGTTCTGAGCTTGTTAGTCTGAATCATGATAGTATGACATTAGTGTTAAAACAAATCATAAGTATTTCTTTTTCAATATTTTATCTTTTTCCCCTGTTTATCTCACTTTATATCAATTCCTGAATCATGATAATAAATATGGCTGACAACCATATAACTTGGGAACAGTAAAAAAAACTTAATCAAATCAAGCATACCTTGGTCCAAATAGAATGATCATTTGATATAGAAGCATCAACTAATTGTTGAAGTGCAGTTCGTTTACTTGAAATAGGGCTTCCCTCACCCCCACTGCATACCTACAAAACAACATTTTATACGTATCACTCTAAAGATATACTTCTATTAAATAAACCTAAACACCATGATCCCCTAGAAGTAAATGAACCAGGTAAAGATGTCACCCATTTGTCTTTACATTGTCAAGAATTTTGCAATAATTTCTTCACTGATAGTCCTTATTCAAATAGTTTTCTGGTGCATTTTTTTTTTTTTTTTTTTTTTGGGTTTTTTTTTTTTCCCCCCTTTTTTTTTTTTTTTTTTTTCCTTTTTTTTTTTTTATAATTTCTCTTTTTGTTTTAGGGGTATGCTTTATCACCCTCCTATTTTTTTTTTTTCACTACCCGTTTCTCTTTGTAACAAATCCCATTTTTTTTCAAGCAAGAAACATACAAAACCAACTTATCCATACTAGTTGCATCACTCACCATATGAAGAATTTGAGGAATGCTGGGTCCTGTTTCTGTTATGGAGTTAATCTTTACATCTTCGGCTGTGTTATGATTGAATGCCAATTCAGAAGAATGTTCCGTGTCATTTACATAGCCCTCAGCAACATTTAAATGCTCAGATGACATCAAACCATTTACATCTAGACGAGGAGTTGAAAGACCTTCCAAGTTTATGCTACTGTCCACATGTCTATGTTGGTTAGTTTGAGAGGCAAAGTTTTGACCCATTGGATTGATTGCATAAGCAAGATCTTTAGTTTTTGAAGCAAGACTGCCACTATTGGGATCAGTTTCAAAATTTTGATACAGATGTTCCTGAGTTTCACCAGAAGATGCTTGACCAAGACTAGCTTTCACTAGTGTTGAATCCTGGGAACTCCATTTCCTGCCACCATCACCATCAAGGGATCCAGCAGAATACCTTCCAAGGTAATGAGCCTTCCTAGAGTAACCAACATATCCATCTTCAGAGGATGTTCCCACCACATCAGATGAATCATAGGAAGACTTAGAACGTTGTCTTTCTTTCTTGTTCTGCAGATAGTTTATTAGGTCTACTTCAATGCGAGGGGTATATTGTTTTAAAGCTCGTCTCAAAGAATTTTGTTCTTCAACTGACAAACTCAGAATGAAATTAAGAACAGCAGTCGAATCAAAGTGAGAATACACTGCTATAATGCATGTAGTGGCTGCTTCTTTAAGCTTTGTATTTTTATCATGAACCAGAGGGGTCAACTTAGCAAGCCATAATTTTAGGATGCCAATATTAGCAGCACCTTCTGGATTCATGGCATGTTTGTTAAAGGAATTGATTGCAAATTCAATAACAGCCAATTTAGCCTTTGGAGACCTCTGTTCATCCAGTGAGCGTAACAATGCCGGTAAAAGAGAATCTATACTGTATGTTTTGTTCACAACTTCCAAAGTTGTTGAACATGGCTGCCTGACAAGTTCTTTAGGATCAATTAACCGAGAAAACACATGGGGTAATATTCTTTCCATGTAACCTTCAAAAGGCTTTCGGCATGCTGGAACAATATCTGCAAGTGTTGAAAGAGCAGCTTGTGCAACTTTATGATGGGGATCATCCAAGTGCTGGAAAAACAACTTCATTACCTTCTCAAAATTCTGAACAACTTCAATAACTCCTTTTGGCCCTTGCTGCAACAAAGAATGAAGATAATTAAAGGCAGCAACCCTAGCAGACCAGTCAGAACCTGAACTAAGTCCTTCACTCAAAGCTTCGTGAAGAGATGAGGGTCCTTCCGCATAATTTGGCATCTCTCCAACAGATAGCTGATTATCATCAAAACTCCTCCTCCTGCCAGCAGACATGCGTCCAGCCACATTCTTTCTCAATAGTGGTCTCTGGAAATTAGGCACATAACTATTATGTGATTCCCTAAAGTTCCCATCTCTATAAGGGGCATCCAAATACTGCTTATCGTGGTTGGGTTTTATAAATCTCCTAGTCTCCCTAATATCACTGTTATCATCAAGTGAACTTCTTTCTTGTAATCTGTCAGAGGCCCTTTTACTCGAATATGATGATATTGATGATAAAGGTTCAATACCAACAGTGCTATGATAGGACAACTTGGCAGAATCCTTTGAAGCTTGAATCTGGGTGATTATGTCAGACAAACCAAGACCACCATTTCTGTTACTACCTTTATTGATGCCAGAAGTAGTTGATTCTGTTGTTAAAGAGCTTGTCAGATGATTAGTTGCGGAGACAGCAGCAGGGAATGGTGGATCACGAGATGATGGAGGGTCAACTCCTGCACTAGGGGCAATAAAAGAAAAATTTACCGCTCAGATAGTTTAAATGAACACTAACATCAACCATTGAATGACATCTCAACCTGTAAATTGAGGTAAATAAAAACATTTGACAGGAAAAGTTATGTGGTACCTAGATCCAAACTCGATGACCGGAAAGATGAATTATGCTTATCAGACAAATCCAAACCTCTAAGCATGCTTTCAATAGCAGAAACCTTCTGCTTGCTTGCATGTAACATGCTTTCCAAACTACGTTCGGTACCCTTACCAAGTGACTTAGCTTGTGATAGAAGTATACCAGAGGAGATAGATGTCCCTGATGATATACTTGAACTTCTATCCATCGCAACAATAGCAGAAGTTCCATAACCAGGTAGATTAGAGGGAGCTGAGGTCTGACTAGCCAATGATGTCAGTGCCCCTCTGTCTCGAATGGAAGGTGAAGCATGTCGCCGATGTATTCCTCCATCCTCTTCATTTATTAACTGCAATTTACATTCAGTTTAAAAGATGACTTGAACAACAAAAGTAAATAACATTCACAAGATCATAAGTGTATACCCTTTGAATGGCAGGGTCAAAGGATGCAAATAGGCGACGAGATCGTTCTGGCCAAGTTTTTGCAAACATTCTGTAGCACATCCTTGCAGTAGATCGAACCTATCAATTTTTATACAAAATCATTGTCAAATGCATAGACCATCAAGAATCAATGAAATGCTAATAAGTTTGTCCTAAATCAATCAAAAATGATACATAAAAAGGTTTGCCAGAAAAAAAGAGTAAATGAGCATATTCAGCAAAAATTCTAATATAGAAGGTTTCAGAATCTTAATAATTCCTTACCATACAAAAACACATTGAGACATAAAGTCAACCAATAAATAAAAAGGATTGTGGATATCCACATTGTAATAATCACTACTAATTTATCCAGTTATACATTTAAAACTGAATTTTCACCAAAGGAGAACCTTTTACACTTTCCACAACTCCAATCCAACACACCTATCAAGGTGTAAAATTTCCCGATGGCTCAGAAAGAGGAGATGCCTGACTGAAAAGCTATTTAAAGTTTACAAATTTGATGCATAGTATATTTACCACATCAAAATTAAAAACCTACCTCACTCATTGCATCTGAAACACAACACTTTATCATATCCTCATATAAATCAGCAGATCGATGTATTTCTGGTGCATCAGGCCAATGTTCCAGGACCAAAAGTGCATATTCACAACACCTACAGTACAAATGTCAGATGAAATTAATCAAAAACCAAAACCCTTGACTGTGTCTTTTAAGTAGTTGATAATATATACCTTGCACGAAGTACAGCATTTCGATCATTTTTTGCACAATCAGCTATACGGGGAAGAACACGAGCAACTTTGCAGTTGCGCAACATCTACAAAGTAGAAGACAAAGGTGAAAATGACACATAGCAAGAAGATTCAGACAATTAAATGAGCATATTATATTACCGTTTTTATGCAGTTATCTGCAGACTCTGCAATTACAAGCACAGTAATCACAACCAGCTTGAAAAGGACCTGATTATCAGATCAAGAATTAATAATTTCAAAATCATCAAAATTGTGATAAATCCAACATAACTAGGCCAACTTACTGGTATAAACATTTCCGCACATGCTTCAAAATCACCCAAGAGATCCTTTGACAAAAAGCACAATAGATGGCAGGCCTAGAAGAAATCAAACAACAAACCAAAAACTGTGGGATATAAGAACCTAATTTATGGTCACGGTCTTTGAATGTAATTATAATGAGACAAAAACAACAAACATAAGGAATTCATCAAAAATAAAGGATTGCTTCAAGAGAGAACACTCTCTTCTTAAGTTCCAAAGACAGCCCCTTGAGACAATTTTTTGCTTTACAAATTAATAGAGGAGAATATACAACAATAAAAATATTAGAGCACCTGCTTCACAATGCTAGATCTTCGATCTGACAATTGTGTGCTTAAAGGTCCAACAAGTTGCTTCAAGAGCCCTCGAAAACATGGATAATCAGCAGCACCTGATGAAGAAAGCATTCAGAATGTATTCAACAGTCAAGCCACAGGAAAGGAAATTGTATTACATTCAATTTAATAGCCAAATGAAAATTACAGTTAACCAAACATAACAATTTATCCTTAAACAATAGGCAAAAAAAAGTATTACAATAAGAAAAACAATGCAGATAATTCAAATAAGGGATTCTATGCGGCACCTTTTATAGAAAGTCGGTTTTTATCTCTTAAATCTACACAAACTCTTCTCATTATATAAATACACTACACCTAAATATAAAGCCTTTAATTTTGTGTAAAAATGACTAGAGATTATCCATGTCAAAGATTTTGGAACAATAAAATCCAATACCATATTCATAAAAGATTGCCATAAACTTCCTTCATGATAGTCTACAACATCAAATGTTATTTCCCTTTAGACTTAAAATAGCAAAAAGCTCTTAATATCGCACTATAAGCTAAAATATTTCTGAACAGGAATTTGGAACCACCTACCTCCTAGAACAAGACCTTCAACTCTCTGCATAGCAGCAATTCGAATTGACCAGTCTTTTTCAGGCACAAGGGTAGATGCAATCTTCTCAATTTCCCTGATTAACTCCTTATCTGAATATACCTTCACAGGGTCTATGGGTTTCTCAGTGATGTCACCTTCTCCTGCTCATGGTTCAACAAACAAAACGTATATGTAAATAATCAATATTATCATCAAACTATACAGTGTGTTACCAATATGTTATATAGAATACTACAAAAAATTACAATTTTAAAACATACAATGCTACTTATCTCTTTGAATCATATTATTTTATCTTCCTCCAACCATTTTGCCTCCCCCATCAAAATCAATCAATTTTTCCACAATTTGCACTTGCACCTCATGTAAATTTTATCATTGAAGAAATGCATAAGAAAATATCCCCCAAACGACAACAAAAAGCTTATCCAAGGACCAATATGTAACTTAAGTTAGAATCCCGAATATCAAGTAGGTTTAACTTCTGGAATTACCCAAGAATACACATTAGCTACAATTGAAAAACCAAAAAAAAAAAACATCATCACAATTAGTGGTAATTGAAATAGTATTTCTCATAATTAAAAGCTAGAAGTCCTAACATTGTGATATAAAAGCTTGGCTAATAAATATAAACTCAAACTAAAACATGTGGTGTCAAAAATAAACACGCCCACACATGCTCTATGGTGTTCATGACTCCCCACTACTTAACAATTCAAAGCATGTTTCAACACAGCCACAACTATGCATCTTAAATTAGAAAATTATAAGGCAAAATAGAGAATTTATAGATAAGATATAAAGCATAACCCCATGTATACAATTACTTCAATGCTAAACAAAAAATTAAACATTTATGATTGAGGAATTACAAAGGCACTAACCTCCGAAAAGAGAGGTCTCCCTGGAGGAACTTTTAGCCTTTGGACTACTTTTCTTGGGATTAACACTCAAATGCTTAATTTCCCCAGTAATATATCCACCTGGAATACCATCTGAAGAGCGAACATTTGGCTGAATTCCTTCAAGCCTGGCATTAATATCTTTCACCTGAAATCAACATGATGAGGTGCAAATTCATTAGCTTAAAAGTGTTATACATACATAAACACAAACACACACACACACACACACACTTTAAATAACAATGAATTAGGAAAGTGATTTCTGTTTATATTTACCAATGATGAAGGAAGATTGTGGCGGTGAAGTTCATCACGAAATTGAGGCCCAGCTTGAGTATACATTTCCTGAAAAAGGATAATGTCAAAGAAATCTTCTAACAACAACATTCATCTTACCTTAAGTCTATAATCAATATCCCCCGGTATGACTATGAATACAATGATAACTCAACCTTTGTTAATGGCATCAAGATATTAATTAATGAAACTGTTCAATAAACCATTATGATTAACTTAATCCAGTTATCTCAAATTTAGAGCCATGAAATTCACAAGCCTCTGGCATTTAAATATAACATTTACTCATGTCCTCTTTAGACAATAGATCCACTTCCATTTTCATATTCGTCAATATTTGTCATTCTTTAAGCTAAAATAACATAACAATATTAGCAATTCTTTACGTTTTTGTTCAGAGATTTAGGAATTGAAATTAGGTATTGATATGTCATAAACCCATTTTGTAGTAACTAACTTGGTAATGTAATTCGAGTCCTTTAGCCAATATACAATTATACAATACTAAATGATTGTAAGATAAAGTATACTTACTTCAATGCACAAAATAGCTGCTTCCCTAACAGCAGGATTTGGATCGCTTAGCAAATGCAAAACCTGTCAACCACGTTTAGGAAGGAATCAGTATTTCATCCCAAATATATTTAAATGCACAAATGATATGTACTGCTTATTTGTAAAAGTCTATACAGGGGGAAGGATAGCCCGTTGAAGTGGGAGCTCTGTAGATGCAAATAAATTAATTGCAGCTGTGACAGTTCGTGTAAACTCCTCTCTAACTCTCCAGCTTTTATGTGCCCAAGCAAAGGACCCTGCCCTTTCAACAATTATTGTTGGAGAAGAAACCTGCAAATGATAATCCAAAATAATATCAAAATGTAGAGTACTCAAATAATATCACTTTGAAAATTACAATTATTCACTTTAAAAATTACAACTATGACATATTAGTTCACTATTACGCTCGTATAACATAAACCCCAAAATACATGTGTAAACATTATCCAATCAGAGTATGTTTGGATGGAATGAACAGGCCTGGAATGCAATTAGCATCTTCTGTTGTTTATATACATTTCATGATGAAACAAAAAATAAATAAACTAGTTCTGTCACATACTATATTCCGCAAATTGGAGTGAAAGAAAAGAGGAGTATTGGATACAATGGAATGAAATACATTCCATCGGGTTCCATTCCATTCCCAAACAATTCGAAAACTGGAGTCTAGCATGATGCCATGTTATTCCACCCCTTTCCACAAGTCCAAATATAGCCTTGGATAAAGATACAGAAAGAAAGTGTAAGAGAAATACTACAGCTGTAAAAGGTCATATAGATATATAAATCCAATCACAGATTAGCCACGTGAAACTCCACTCATATCTAGTGATAAATCAAAAGCTCGTGCCAACATTTACGTTATACAATAAACCAAACACAATCTATATCACTTAGCATTAATCTACTCGACCGACAGCTAAAATAGTTTCCATCTTAAACTGTTCATGAATCACATCCATCCACGGGTCATTTAGAAAGGACGATGCACCTACAAAGCTTATGACTACATAATTATCAACTTAACCGATTGCATAAGTCAGTTACAATTAACTGCTAGGAGAGATAAATCCTATTTGACTCACAAATGAGACAACCAGAAAAACTATATATTTTCACGGACATTGAGACTATCAGAAAAAGAAATTCCAGAGCCTGTTCTTCTGCAGAAACTAGTAGTAGACACTCTGGCACATGTTTCTTGATGAACCTCAGGAATCTAGGTTAATTAAAAAAATCAAACGACGCCATACTGATTCATTGGACTTGAAGACACCACAATTTAAAACACGGCATCTAAAAGGCTTTAGGTTCATGAGTTCATCTATCCTAATAATATACACGAGGATCCAATCACACCAGCAATAGATCCTACGGCTAAGCCGTTATTTAAGACTAAAGATCTAGCTATATAAATCAGTTTTTCATTCTCCAGAATCATAACAGCGATCATGCAAAAGCGAAATAGCGACAATTTAGTTTTCACTGCCGCACAGTTTCCGCTCGGTACATCAAAGTCGCTCATTATTATCCTAATAATTCCTAATCTGCACCCTACAGTTACAAGTTAGTTACCACCACACTCAATCATTGTCTAGTCAGTATCGAGTAACCAAGTTTAATACCTCCATGAGAGTGAGCAAGAGGCGCCTGGCGGCGTCTCGAACAGGCTGTTTGGCGTCGCCGAGACGGTCGACGACGGCGGGGAGGAGTGCGTTGAAGTGAAGCTTGAAGTGGTCGCCGGAGAGGACGGCGGCGGAGGCGAGTGCCTGCAGCGCGCCCTGCGAAACGCGGAAGTTATTGTCCTTCAAGAGATCCATACAAGTGTCGACGAGCGAAGTCACCTCGGAAGACGAGAGGCTCTTTCTGGAAGCTTCCAGAAGTTGGTGGAGGCGCTCCACGCCCGCCATCCTCTCCTTCGTATCCTTCGCGCGTGACAGTTCCAGCGCCTCCTCCATTTCGATCCGCAACCAATCAGATCTGAAGAGCGAGCGAGTCAGTGAGTCACTCAGTGAGTGAGTGAGTAAGTGAGTGAGCGAACGGGTGACACTTCCACACCAATGAAGATGAAGAATCGGATGAGATGACTCGGCGGGACCGTATAATTTCTCAGAGAAAGAGAGAGAGGCTGGATTGACGGAGAAGAAGACGAAGGACGAAGTTGAAGTTGAAATTGAAATGAAACGAAATGAAATGAAAACTTGCTTATGTGGTTGTGGGCGAGGTGGTTGAAATTTTAACCATCCTTTCTTTTAGAAAAAAAATAAATAATCCAACAATAATAATAAACAAAATCCAAACATATTTTAAATTATCCTTTTTCTCCGTGACCTAATTTCTAAACTATTACTGTTTATTAAAGATTTATTTGATTATTCCAGCAGTCTTCACTTTTTATGTCGTGTTTGTATTTTAATTACGTAGCGTAGCTAAAATTTCTTTTTTATAGTTTTCTTCAAAGCAATTTATAGCTTTTGAAAAAACTTCACTCACAAACATACACTTAAATTTTATATTTAAAACACCTTTGATTTAATTTTTATAGTCTTTTTTTTTCATTTGGTTGTCCTTTAGGGCTGCTAAATCATATCTAAATTATTACCCTTTTGTGTTTTGCTTATTTTAAAAGCTATTTTAATTGAACTACCGTAAAAAATAAAATAGAAAAAAGTACTTCAGCAGCAGCAGCTGCTGCTGCTACTGGTTTTAAACGCTGTTTGCTCAAGGCACCGTGAAAGGAACCACTTATAGAGAAGACAGTATAAAGTTAAATGATTTTTGTAATGATAATGATTGATTACGAGATTTTGATACACCGGAACCACACTGCATTATTGGTGTGTGTATGATCGGGTAATAAAGTTTAGAGCATTATAAAATATAACACAGTGGAGTTAGTGACTACCAAAAAAATGAAACTATAATACAACAAAAAAATAAAATATAGGATACAACACTAAAAGGTGTCATTTTATAAACTCTTGTTAAAATTTGGCATAAGTTATGACATGTAACGGCGAGGAATGGGACGAAAAATAATAGGTAAATATAACAACTTAAAAGAAAAATGAGGTGATTCATCTTTGAAAATAAATTGAAAATTGTCGTTATATAAAAAAAGGTGCAAAATGGGTTGGAGTTTGAAATCAGTCGATAAATACTATATTTTTTCTCAAGGTCAAGGGTATTTATTTGTGCAATTTAAGTAGTGTAAACTTTATATATTTTAATGTCTTATTTGATAATGACTTTTGTTTGGTTACATGATTATTTATTTAATAATATTTTTAGGATTAATTATACTTTTAGTTTTTATATTTTGATGCAAAATATAATTTATCTTTGTTCTAAATTTTAAAAAAATGTGGAATTCGAATTTAAAAAATGATAAATATAATCTTCTTAACTCAATTATATTAATTTTTTTTTATGTGTCAAATGTTATTTTAGGTTGATATTTAAGTTGTAAACCCCTAGAAAATAGTATTTTTTAAATTGTTAGTGGTTTAAAAATAATGATAATTGATTATTTTAATATTAAGATGTTTTAGTATAAATAAAATTGTTACAAATGAATTTCATTAATTTAAAATACACTATTTCTCTATAAACCTCACTTGTATAGAGTTACATGAATTTTCTCTAAGAATTCTCGTTCTATTTTCAACTTAGTGAAGATCTTAAACCATATAAGTGATTATTGTGGTGTGCTCTATTGGACTGATCAGTTTTTCTATTATTGTAACTTAAGTTTAAACTTTTTTTCTTGGTCTTCTTCGGTTTTTCGTTGTTGTATGTATGCTTGCATGTGTCTTTTTAGTCTTCTATATCAGTCTCTATTAATCAGTGATCATAATGGTATATGTCATAATTATTCTTGTGATGTTTGTATGTGTAGATAGAACATCCTGTAAAGTTAGAAGCGTTTTGATATTCTTAGAGTTGATCAGGTCCTGTCAATTATTTAGTCAAGTAAGGCAAACTAGTTATTGTTTGTGTGCATGAATTTGATAGTATCGGATATTTCGTATATTTGTGATTGATCAAGATAAGTGACGATTCTTGTTAGTATGAATAATTGTAGTATGTGAATTGCTGGATCAATTATGTATGTTTGTTTGGTTGATCTTGAGGTAATTGAAGAAAAAGTGAAAATTTGAGTGATTGATCAAATTGCTGAAAAAAAAAAAGAGAGTAAGTGACGTGGTTTTTTAAGGTTCGGTATGTTTTAGTGTTTCAAAAACTGATGGAAGAGAGAAAAAAATACGGGTCTCGCGGGGGTATTTCCAATTTCATGCTACCTTAGAAAAAAAAGAGTTAATGATATCTGCTTTGTGTAGTTAAAAGCAGGTCTATTGGTTTAGACAGGATTTTAAAAAAATTAAATCGGTTAAAAAATTCAGAATTCCAATTTAATCATACAGTTAACGATGAGTTGTAACGTAATAATATAATGATATAATACTTTCAAAATATTATATATATATATATATATATATATATATATATATATATATATATATATATATATATATATATATATATATATATATATATATAATTTCACACGAATAAAAAAATAAGAAAGTAAAACAATACTACGTGAAAAAGGAATACGAACTTATTATTAGAAATACATCTTAATATTTTTAAGTTAATATTTTATAACAATTTGACATATAAGTCTTTTTTACTTTGTCATATAACTAGTTAAATATATAATATCTTCTTTGAATAAGTTTTTAGCTGGTTAGTGTGTTATAATTATATTTTTTTTGTGTTGTGAGTTGTACAGTTAGTCTATGATGGAAATTAGGTAGGTTGAGTAGCAACTTAAAAGTAAGATTCTTAGTGAGACAATTGTTCAGGAAAAGATTATTGCAGGTAGTGTCAATTGTTTTGTGGTGGAGACCAAGTGAGCCAAGTCATAATTGAATCGGTGACATCAACGTATTATTTTCATCAACCCAACAATCTCTACCATGATTAAAATAAACACATATTCATTCCCTAAACCAACGACCATACTCCACCATAAAGAGTATACTCGCTTGAAATTAAATCATCCCAAGAATTTTCATGCAAAGCCTGTCCAACCAGGAGCTACTACATGTGCTCCACTTTCAAATCTAACAAACCATGAGTTGTCGCGTCATCTCCTTCTTCCTCAAATAGATACGGAGATACAGCCAGTCTTCACTGCACTACCACCACTAGTCCTTCACGCAATCACTGGAGCAACCAAACCATGGCCCCACCGCACACAATCATTGGCGATAGAGAAACATCGTGCAAGCCATGTGAAACACTACCGCTCCTCCCTACACACACGTCGAAGATTGTTTCACCTCGTCGTAGCTCCACCTTTATTGCTCGCGAGCCACCGCGACAACTATGGAAACAAATTGCACATCACATCAGTCCAGATCCACGAGTTACACCAAGCAACGACCTCCTTTTGCATATCCAACATGACTCACAATCTTTGCACCTCTATGAATCTGACTACATATTCACCGCGTATAACACGACACTGACAATTATTCTCCCATCAAATTTCTAATTGCAATTTCAGTAAACAACGATGATTCTCTAACAAGGAATTAATCTTTTTTATATTGTAGATCAAACTAAGCTTCAAACACAAAGCACACTAAGAAAAAATCCTACTAAATCTTAGTTTTGATACCACCTGTTGGAAAAATACATCATCGTCTTTATCCCTGAGAATTACCATATTAATAAAAAAATAAGATCAACACAAGAACATAACGTGAAAACTCAAAATCAGAAAAAAAATCACAACCATTGTCTAAAAACAAAAACAACTAGAAAATATCACTATGAAATTTTGTTCAACACATAGACTACCCTTTATGTCATTTGACCCCAAGTACACTCGTATCCTAGAAAGCAAGAATTTAACTCAAACCTCACAACACTATTAAAAAAGTATAATAAAAGTCAAATACAAACTTAAAGTGTTCTTAATTGGAGTAAGAAACACCATAGACTTAAAACTCATTATATAGTTATCAACCCTCACTCCCTGACTTATCTTAGGTGATGTGAGACTTTTCAAGACATTATTTTTACCAATCCAACCATTTGAAGAAATCTTCTTGAACAATTTTATTTTCAATAAATGAGACTTTATTGCTTAAGTGAAATAATTTTATAAGATATAATTGGATTTATCTTTTCTCACTACTTTTATGTATGAGCACTTGTCTCTTGAGCATCTTTACAATATTTATTCGATATTGATATTGTATCACCTATAACAAGTCTCATAAACTTAGATTGTATTATTGCATCAATGCTCAAGCAAGTATATATACTAGTTATAGTGTATTTTCATGGCTCAAAAGTTTTAGAGAATTACGCTACTCTACCATAATCTTTAAGTATACACACTATAGCTTAAATAACTTAAATGTTAGAGTGTAGTTTCATATGGCTCACAAGTTTGTTTAGAGAATTACGTGCCTTTGTCATAATCCACCTTTGAGAAACTATGTTATCACTAAAGAATCATTGCTTGTAAAGAAGAAAAAGTTATGTCAATTTTTTTCTTACTCATATCATGAGTTTTCGTTCGAACATTTATATTATCACTCGAATAAGTATAAGTGAATGCATGTTGAATGATATAATAATACTTTAACTATAAAACATACAATTTTATTTAAGACTTTTGCATTATATATATCCCAAAATTTGTTACTTTGAATTTCTTATGATCACAGATATTATAATATTCACAAGTTTTATTTATATTATAATATTTACAATTTATGGTTGTCTCATTCACACATATTTATTTTCTATTGAGTGTGTGTAACAATTAACTCAAAACAACTTGTCGACTCTACAACTTTCTTAAACAGTACTAAAAATTCAATACATTAACTAAAAGCTCATTGGATCACAGTCCAATAATATACTCCACAGAAAACAAAATAAAACCCTTCATAAGAAATGAACAACCTACTTAAATGAATATTATAGTCAATTCATTTAAATCATCACCTTGCTATCTATATAATTATATAAGGAAAATTTAAGAGAGAATAAAATTTCATTTCCTTTTAATTTAAAGTTGACAGAAATATGAAAATATTATATGGACAACAGAAAAGCATATATTAAATATTTTTGTCATTGCTTGTAACATATTTTAATGTATATATCTATTCCCAGAACTATATGTAATTAATGTCTTTTAATTACTGCTTCACAAAAACTATAAATTGATGTTTTTGTCAAACCGAGCTTGCTTTCATTCTCGTTTCATGCAGTTGCTCAATTTCGTTATTCCTAAACCCAAAAATTATATGTTCTGTAATTCTTTAAAGTTGGTTTTATTTATTATAATGTATTTAATTAGATCATGTTATTCAAATGTTGGTGTAAAAAGAGAATGAGAAAAAAATTATGGAAATTCATCTTTTTATTATAAAAAAAAAGTAATAATTTAATTGATGTATTCTGATTTAAGTAAATGTATAATTACAACTGACATGTGTTTTAATTAAAATAAATAGTATTACTTTGAATTAATTAGGACCATTACTGCTAATGTATTAGTTTACTCTGGTAACTCAACAATAAATTTGGCAATTAAAGTTGTGGTGAATGAAGACTTATTTAATTAGATTAACTAAGATTAATTTTAATTGAGCTAATTACAACTAATCAATGCATTTTCATAGTTGAATGTGTAGACATTGAGAATGGAAAACTATTTTTTTCCTGTAAACGACCCGAAGGCAGTATGTCGTTTTTTGCATTTTTATAATACTTTATTTAGTGAGATACACTTTAACTATTATTATAATAATAATTATATATATATATATATATATATATATATATATATATATATATATATATATATACACTAGGAAATTTGTAGATGTGACAAATTTTAGTGATAAAAAATGTGCTTAGAGATCAATTTAGACACCAATTTTTTAATTAGAAATTAATTTAAGAACTAATTTTTTTATAATCAAAATTTTATTAGCTAATATTAGTGATCAATTTAGAAATAATTATAATTTTTTAAAATTATTTAAGTTTATTAATTAATATCTAAATTGGTTATTAAGTGACTAATTTCCTTTTGTCATTAAAATTTGTTATTGTTTAAAGATATTTCTTGTAATGATATATATATATATTAACATATTTTGAATATAGATTTATTTACTTTTAATATGACTTTTTTTTTCAAATTCGGGATATAACTTAAAGAGATTTAAAATCTAAGATAACAAAAAATTGATACCATTAATTCATAGAAAAAAAATTGGATGATACTCTAAGGAAGAAAATTGACTAAGAAAACGTATAGACTGATTTCCTTAGAAGAGGAGGGAAAGTAAAAGAAAAGGGAATGAGTAGTCCTATGCAAATTAGGGAGTAGTTGATAAGTTTGGGTTCTTTTAATTAATTTTATTAAAAAAATTTAGTATATTCTCAAAATTTCTATATTCTTTAAGTTTTTAGTAGGAGATGTGACTTTTATTTTATCTAAATATTTTTCTTCCTTGTATGAGATTTTAGAATTAATATAATATTGATATTGGATTTAATATAAATAATAAGTAACTTTTATCATTCTCATTAAAAATTTATCACAAATGGTCTCTTGGTAAATTTAATTACAAAATTGTTTCTCATCAGCAACTTTATTGAATAATAATACCATTGATTATTTTATTAACATGAAATTTAAGTTTGTATGTCATAATTGTAGTTAAGTTTAATATTTGATATAAATTAATTTTACCATTTTTTTCCACCTGTATTTATAAGCATTTTGAATGTGTTATTATTATTTTTTTTTTCTTAATTCACTCTTTATTATGTGAGACGGTTAGGTTTATAGAGAGAATTTAACTGGAAAGAAACCTGAGCCTAATTACATAAGAGACATTGAACCAATCTGAATCCAAAACCTTAGATAATGAGTTTATGAATCTTTATTCTTATATGGTCTCTACTTTCTCATTTTTTATCTAATATGAAACTTAAACTCACACTTAAATTCATAACAGATACAACTAAAATTTCATTTGAAAATTATTATAAAACAAATAAAGGAAGAAGAAATATTATAAACTCAATAAATCATAAGCATCCATTCCACGAAACTTGTAAAAGTTCATTTTATTTTTTCATACAGTGAAATCTGATACTCTTTAACATGCATCTATTTGAAAAGAATTATGAAGTACTCAACCAAATTTATTAATTTGAAATTGCAAAAGACAAGCTTGTAACATATTTTTCTAGATTTTTTGGGGAATGAAGAATGATATATTTCACCTAATAAAATTAATTATCTCCATTTTCAACAAATCTGATTCCAGATATCATGTTTGTTCACAATTGTACCTTTAACCAAATCTGACACTGCAGAGGCTTTGTCGGTTGATATAACATTTTCTTTTCAGATGAAGAATTTCCCATAACAAGCACCAATTCCAAAAGTGTTGCAGACACAAAACAGAGTTCACTCTTCAAATTGCTTTCACAAGACTTTTAAAATTATTACAAAATCACAATAATTGTTATGCTGATGAGAAGTAAGAGTTGTGATGACAATTGTTGACATCAATTTATCAACAACATCTGATTATGGAGCCTCACCTAATAATCATCCATTACTCACATGTCAATGGAGGTTATTATCATTTTACTCACTCAATTTCCCTTTTCAATTTCAATAATATAACTATCAGATATTACCAGCAATTCTCATTAACTATTGAATTCATGAATTAGTTGGCTCCAGCTTTTTCTTTTTCAGTTTAATTGGAGTCTCAAATTAGTTTTTTTTTTTTTTAACATACCATTTTGATAAACATTCTGTCATCAAAACAATATTTTTCCTTTTAAAATAGACAGTAAAATAACACTTTAATAATGAATAAACTTGCACTGATTTATGTATATATTTATTAAACATGTATATTAAATAAATTTAATGTTGCTTGATTTTGTTGGGAATTATGTAATGGAAAAATAAATTTTTCAAACTCGATATATAATTTTTTTCTAACAAGAATAGTAAACCTTTTATGCAATTTTTATTATTCAACATGTAATTTTTTAATGAAAATTGCAAATTTTTATCGTAAACAAAACTACAAATCCTTTTTAAACAATGTTTTTGGATCAAATTACAAACATACACAGCTATTCAAGCTTTTTATACACTTAATTTAGATATATCGAGTTGGGATAATTTCTTTCGAATCAACTATTCATTTTTATAATAACTTTCGTCTACTTAAATTTTTAATTTTTTCATATTATTTGACATGAGACTTTAAAAAACATTCACAAAAAAATCAACAGATTTTAAGATGAAATATATAAAATAAAACATATTTCCCTCCCTCACACATCGATTAATTATTTAATCTATCTTTTAAAAAGATTAGGGTTGAAAGCAAGTTTTTGTTGGAAAGTGGCTTGAAAAAAAGGAATGAAAAATTACAAGGGAAGGGAACTATATTAGCATCACTCGTTGTTGGAGACGTTAGACTTCACATCTCTTAAACTGTGGTGCAACTTCTGTTTCCAATAAGACACGATGAAACAAGTTCATAATGTGATTGGAAAATAGAATAAAACTTTGTGAAGTGAAAAGTGTCGTGAATGATGTCTGTTTTGTTTGTAGTATGATCATTTCATGAAATTAATTGAAACATGCAAGCATGGAAAATTAGTCTCACTTGTTCTTGTCGTGTAATGGCAGCGTGTAAACTAGACATTGAGATGGTTCCTTGATTCATTGCATCATCTTCTTATTTTCATAACGTAATGATGGTTAGCACTCCAATTAAAACAGATAAGAAGTTCCACCAGATAAACAAAAGAGAAAAGAAAGAAAAAAACATAAAAAAAAAAATGTTTGTTCACGGGTCTCTCAATGGCATTATTATATAAAGTTTGTTAAATGTTGAATGGAATTTTTCAGAAGGAATGAGTATTGACATTGGATCATGAAAACAGCCAAGAAAAAAAAAAGGTGCGATAGCTTCGTGACAAAGCCTAGTTAACAACCCGTTTTGGACATACTTCAAGATTTTATAAAATTAAAAGAATATTCGATTTTTTTTTTTTTATTAAAAGAGTTGTCCACTTTTGCTTTTGCTTGATCACGTTAGTCGTTAGCTTTTATATAGTAGCAATGTTTGAGTTGAATTAAATTAAACCCAAAATAAAAGGAATAAATTGATAAAGTTATCATCTTTACAGGGTGGCTGAAGCGAGTGTTGTGTATTTTAAGGTGTAGGGACACCGTGTTATAGTCTTTTGTGGCATCTCGTAAAATTGGAATGAGACATTTGTTGTCTACTATGTTCAAACTAATTCCTTATGATTTAAGAATCTGTACAGTTGGTAAGTGTGATCCAAAACCTTTATGCGTGAAATTTGGACTTTATGAAATAATCATATTACTCTGTTATAGTACTTTTGACAAATCCCATTTGGTAATTTTTATTCTTCAATAACGTTTTTTTACAGGCATCAGATTTTCTAATTTCTTATATCTGAAATATCACTCTCTTTCCTCTATTACTGCATTGTTCAATTACTAACAGACTTCATAAATGTGGTCAACGATTTTCATGTTTAAATAGAGGACTTCATTTTATCTATTTAAAAAGTCAATTTCATGTTTGTTTGAAATATATAATTTACCCACCATGCTGAATTAGACAGTAGACATGTGAATGGTATATAAAAAAGTAGAGATTGAAACTGCACATTGATGATATTGCAAGGGTCAAAAGTCACCTTATTGACCTTTCATACACCTACTTCATAGCCTTCATGCAATTCACTTGGTTTGAGGGGCAAAAGAATTATACAATAAAAAGAAAGGGACGATACATAAAAGTTAGGTACTTGCACAATTGTTACTCTCCGTTCCATTATGACCCACCCACATATGTATAGTTTGAGTCAGTCTAATTAAGTTTAACGAAGGAATGTTTACATTGGTATAGTGAGAGGACTAAGAGTAAGAGCACAATTAATGTCACAGTGCATCTGCTTCCTCGTACTGTTCTTCAGGGATTCCACTGTCCACCCCTTCATGGGTAGGATGTCTTTTTCATCTTTCATAACACAATGACTGAGATAGTTACTTTCTTCTGCTACTGTGATGATGCAGGTCCAGATCCGACAATGAAGGATAATGATGTGAGGTCTATTTATGAAAACAATAACTTTGAGGGGACCCGCACGAATGTTAAAGTTAAAACTCACATTTAAGAAACCCCCCTTTACCCGGGGGGAAATACCTAGATTCCGACATTATCACTGTACAGAAAACATCCAAAAAAAATAACAAATTTATCCTTGTCAAATTGAATGCTTGTCATATCAGAGTTTTTAAGAGGTTAATCACAACATTAGTTGTTAAAGATCTAATTTGTTGCTGATTAAGATTCCTAAATATCTAAAATGTCACTATCAATGTGCAGCAATTCAATTATTGCATGGGTGGTGGTGGTCTGGTTGGTGCATGATATGTACAAATTAATCTCAAGCCAAAACCGCTGTGAAAATACCACAGGATTTTCAAAACTTTCCAAATATGCGTTGAGATCACAGACAAGGATAAGTGAGTATTTCCAAATACAAGTGTGGGGTGAGGGAGGGAAAAAACTTCAAGAAACCGCACAAAAAAACAAAGCAGCAGGGCCACATTCACATGTATTAGAAAGCATGTAACATTGACACTTACATTCCAACGCAAACGGATCTGAGCCTGCGATTTGACATCATGGCAACTTCCTCTAAATCAGTTTACGGACTGATTTGCTATCCAGGAGGGGATACATTGCAATTTCGGGACATTGGAAACCAGTCACATGCTTTGGAACAAAACAAATGCAACAAGAGTAATTGTTCAAATAGAAACGAGTAGTAGATTTCCAAACCACCATGACAACTGTTCATATAAAAATAACCCCGAAACAAGTGCTTTTGTTGCATCTTGTGAGTTGATACATCAGATTGTGCATGTTATGTTACACAGCATCCAATGAACTACAATATACATTAAAATTACAGAACACAAGGGCTCAATCAATATGTACAAAAGTTAAACTTCCCTAACTTGTTTGTACAGTGAAGTGAACCATCAAGGCATGGAACATCCAATAGAATATTTGAAAGCATTATGCATAAAACTGGGCTAACATACAAAGTTATAAAGAAAAAAATTAAAAAACAACTATTGATTGCACCCAGCAACATAAATTAAACTCGTACAAAATTCTAATATTAAGGATCATGGTCGTGAAGTGCAGCAGAGGTTGATGATGATGGAAGAACCAATATAGGTAATTCATTATGTACAAATTCAGTGCATAGAGAAATGTGCTCTGGCTTATAGTCCCATATATGTCCTGTCAAGTCCACGTGCTGAACATTACCTAAAGCAAGATAACTAAAAGAGTTGATCAAAAGAAAACATAAATTATTGACTTCAAAGCATACTTAGGTTATCTAGATTTTAAAATGGCTTCACTGTCCGAGAAGAAACAAATACATCAAGTACTCTCTCTTCTTGTAAAAGCCTAGGTTGAACTAGGAGTAATCTTTTAGCCGAAGTTAGAAGCTTCTTTTGACCGTAATATTACTATACCAGTAGCTAGCGGCCACGTAGGCAAAAATGGGAGTTTAGTGGGTAAATTTAAGCACCTTATCAAACTATAAGCACAAAGTTACAACCACCGGCAAGGATATATGAGCCAAGTGGTCACCCAGAATAACTGACACTAACATACCTTTTGCAAACTTTAATGCAGAGCAGACTATGGCGAGTGATTCTATTGGCATAAGATTACTGGCTGCATTCACTTCAACTAGTTGTGGAGCCAGTGACAAAAGTTTGGACAAAAATTTGGCAGTATCAATCCCACCACGGTTTTTGCTGAACAAATAAGAAAACATGTCACGTGATTGTATATGCAACATTAAAAGCAATTGGCAGAACATTACATGTAAATTTTTACCTTATATTAATTTTCACCAGTTTAAGCTCCTCTTTTATTAGATTTTGAAGCTCTTGAAAACCATGAGAGCCCAAGCCAATGCCTGCAATGTCAAGTACTTCGATTGGGGTACTAAAAAAGTTTCCCAATGCTTCGGTTACTTGACTATGTAAGAAAAGTCAAATATAAATGTATGGATGAATTCGGTGATGAAATGAGATTTTAGTGCTGTAGACAAACCTGCCAAGGTAATTGTCAGCAATAGAAAGAGACTTCAATGGCCCTTTGAAAGAAGAAAGGACATGTAGAAGATGATTCACTGAAACGCAGGACAAGTCACAGTTCTCTAACTTCAAACACTTTATGGGAGGACACGTTTCAGATGCTCCAACAAAATAGGGAATTAAATTCCTGTAAGAGATACACAATTAGAGACTATAGTCTAATTTCATAACTTCAAACCATAACTAGAAATAGAAATTCAATTGACCTGATTCCTTCATCTTCAATTGAATTGTCACTTATATCCAGCTCCTCCAAGTTAGGCATACGTTCAAGAGCATACCTAAGACTTTCTGCATCATCTTTTCCTAAATTGTTTTCCCTACAACACTATAAACAGATTAAAAAATCTTTTTCTTCATTATATACTGACGGCCATGAAAATATAAATGCAACAAGCTTATAGAGAAACCACTTCATTAATTTTCAATACACGTTCTATTATTCATCACAGGCAATAAAAGATGATTATTATAGTTCTAACATTACACAAAAAAATACAACTATATTATTTAGTACGGTGCTACCTCAGAGTGAGTACTCGCAACATTTTCAACGACTTTCCACTTCCAAAACACAGATGTGAATCACTCAGGAATCTCCTGTTAAAGTCAGAAAGCCATCCAGCTATCTTGAAGCATGTGCATGGAACTTTCTGTCAGCCAACAATAACAACGACAAAATATAGAATGCATATGCTGATGATATACTTACTTTATTATCAGAAAGGTCGAGGACAGATAGGCTAGAGGAAAGATTGAAAAGCGTCACTAAAAGATCTTTGGCAAAAGTCCGTCCATGGTGGTTGCCAGATAATTTTAATGAGCATAAAGACCTATTAAGAGTATTAGCAAGAATGTAACATGAATGCAACAGACAGAAAAACTATTATCCAGTTACATGTCCAAGTGAAATACAGCAAACGACAGAAAAAATATCATGCAAACAGTTGCGAATGTTTAAAATAATACTTTTGAAGAGATTAATAAACTTGGTGTGTTGGAGTGGTGTTCAGAAAATCAATTACGTTTCCATGTCCTAGTGAAACAACTCTCCTTCACTCCCTTTTTCCATGTTTTCCCCACAATTATGGCCCCTACAATACACTTCATACAGAAACATATGCTTAGAGACTTCTAAAATTGATGGAGTGAATTGCGCTCAACATACTTAAGACTATTATAAACATTGAAGAATTAAATACCATGTGACATTTACAATAAAAATAAATAAGCACCTTCTAGAATACTGTTTGAAACTAGCTATTAAACTCTGTAAATTCCAGTGAATCCTTTGCAATGAGAAAAACATAGTAGGAGATTGACTCGAGTATTTGTCCTAATGTTATTGTTGGTTTTATGTAAAACAGAGAGGTTATAGTATGCAAAAAAAAAAATGAATAAGGGAATGCACTTGTTATTCATCAGCAACAATATATTTATAAATAATTATATAGAAACACAAAAATTAAGATTACCATGATTTTAGCTATCTTGGATAACCTACTATTTTCTGCTTATTAAGTGTAGCAACCACTACTTATTGGTTAAGTAAAAAATTAAAAACTGAAACATTAAAGATGAAGAAACAACTAGCCACAGAATTCCTTGAGAAATGGGTGTATCAGCAGATGTTTAGTTATGTAGATTGTGGAAAGTGAGAGAAAAAAAATAGAGGTATATCATTAAAATGTAATTGGATGCACTATAATGTGAGCAACTCTCTCATTATATGACTAGGTTAAAGTATATACAAACATATGGGCCAAGCCTGGATATATACTAAAACCTTTTATTCATAGCAAAACCTCCGAACAAGTTACATTAAAATCAAATTAAGTCTTTGAAGTAGTTATGAATACTCAGGGAAGACATCAACCATCAATAAAACTACAAAGTGTAATAAAGTTGCCAATAATAAAAAGGTGAATTTACACTCATGTACCTTCCTGAAGACAAAAATGACACAAGTCCCCTAGGTAAAGAAACTGCACATGGTTCCAGAAAACTTGACGAAATGATTGACAAATGTTGGATGCCATGTTTTTGTACGCTCTCTATGACTAAAGAACCAAATATTGCATTAATAAAGTCTGTGGAGAATGTGCAGTGAACAAATTCCAGAGATGTTAACGTTCTAGAATGTTGCGCAAGAAGTTTGCACAATCCATCAATCTGTGAAAACAATTGATAAGGTCATAAAGATGCACTTTACACTTTGACAAAAAATACATGGTATCTCACCTTCATTTCAATCAGCATATAATATATATGACATCCCAATTTTTTTTTATTGATTGGCAAATGTTAGTTGAACCAACCTTATTTCTCCAAATTATTAGTAGGGGGATTGAACCCACGATCTTTCCTTCCCTTCCCTCCCATTTAACTACTAAGCCACCTTATCATTCCAATTAATACAAGTAACTTGAACATAGATAATCTAACCATACCCAAGATAATAGTATCACGACAATCTTTAGTTTTTTGGTAGGTCCAATCATGCCACATAAGATATAATATCTCTCATCTCATCCGAATTTTACAATAACGATAGATCTCACTTTAAGATCGTTCAAAAGTAATCTTTTGTAGCCACCCCCTCCCCAATGAAATATTTTGTAGTACGAGAGAATTTAATGTATGACTTCTTTTATTGTTTGGAGATCTTTAGAGTTCTTGTAGAAGAACTAATTCTCCATAGGGGAAATCTGATATCTCCTTCTAGCACAAGATCTTGTAAATAAGAGACTTATCTTTAAGATCTTTGTTGAGATTTACTTCTAAAGGTGCTCTAAGAACATCCTGCTTTAGGGTTTAGGGTTTTTCAAAGGAAGAAAAAATCTTGAAAAAATACAATCAATTAAACATTTTGATAGATATAACATGTACATGCAAGTATAAAATTACAAATTCTTTAATATGGATTATATAGCTCTATAGGAGGAAGGAAGCCTACTTGTTCCTTGGATCTGATACATCTTAGTAGCAGACTCTGCAGCTTACACTCTTGCAACAAAACCTACAAGTCAGAGTATAAGACAACACACTGTTTTACTAACACAGTAACATATGCTAAATTAAAAATTTGTCAATTGTAAGAGTGCCCAATGAATAAACTACAAAAAATTATGAATTTTATAATATAAAGAGTAACTAGTTTATCAATGTAAAGATTTTTTTTATTGTTTAAACTGTCATGTATGCTAAGCTGTAAACATTTAAATAACTACTTTTAAAGTTATTAAAGTGCTGATTTCTAATTGATTGATGATGTTAATTTTTTACATTGACAATAATAACTGTTATCATTTGTTGTTGTAAGCTTGTTAAAAGCTACACATCTGTTGACCTTATGAAAATATAATGACCATAACTCCAAATAGATCAAAGCCAAATGAACTCTGTAATATTCTATAAAATACAACTTACACTAGTTTCTGCAGTACATAGAACATTTTGCAGCCTCAGACAACTGCATTAAGACGAAGTGATATAAGGTGCAGAATAATTGGCCAAGATAAAATGCAGAAATATATAACATAGTTACTAGCATGGCTATAATCATATATTGTTACTACAGACAAAAGAAAGCATTAAACTTTCAACTAATGACTTAAACAGTGTTGTAAGTGGTTCATCTGGTCATCTAGGCAGGGCAGAAAACAGCCAGTGCCTCAGGAAGACTGAGGGAAACCAGTTTGATGATGTGCCTAATGGGACCAGACCAGATCCTACTATTTCAGATATCTTGTCAATTTACTCTTGTCTAAACTACTACGTAGCCAATGGTATCTAATATAAAGCGGTACTCTGGTTTACTAATACCATCTAAACTTTATACCTCCTATCAATCAAAGAAAAAGCCCTAAAAACAGGACCGATGTGGGCTTAAAAACTTATATACTGTAGTTTGATCTTATCTCTAATCAATGTTAGCTCTTCCACACACTTCCTCAAGTCGAAAATTGGATATCTTGAGCGTGTGATTAGGGGGAACCTGATAGCATGTGACATGTGACCCAAGAAACTTGACTAGGATAGGCTCTAAATGACTTTGATACCCTCTTAAGAAAGTGAGTTTTAAGTCTAACTCATCCCTCATAGAACTTGTTGTAAGGTGAGGTTTGCACCACTTATATACTATAATTTGGTCTTATCTCTAGTTGATGTAGGTTTTTCAACAGTTATAGCTCTACTCAATTTGGATTAGATTATGCTTTTAAAGAATTGTTTTGACTTAATTTCCATTTAAATCATAAGTGAGTTATTAGTGATCATTATGAGTGATTTTAGATTTTTTAATGTGCACAAATACAAATCACTACAATAATACAACCAAACGGCAGTGCTTCACCTCATCAAAGTGATCAGTGTAGTTTGGGGGTTATCCATCATATCCTACTTATCACCAAGTGACAACACTAACAGAAAACCCAGCTTAGCTAGTGAGATGAATCTGAAACAGATAAGTAAAGAACGATGGCCCTAACTATTCAACACTTAAACTTTTAAAGTATTTCACTATATCAAAGAACAGAAAAGTGAAATCCATAGCTCTTCCCTTTATTATTTAAAGGAAACCAATCATTTCCATATAAATTATGACAGTGTAAAATCACATCTAACCTCACATAGCTACCAAACTGTCGGCAATGGTAAGACAATTTTGAATGGCCACATGTTGAAGGGCTTGTATCCCCCACAAAGCCAACATGTTTCAGTGTACTGTCTGGAAAAAGGAGGGCCAAAGTAAAGAAAATCCAGTAAATTGTCAATAAGAAAACTAAAAGGATAGAAAGAGAAATTGAAGTGGGTTGGTTGGGCAGCCTGATAATAAGATTATTTATGAACAAAGTTGAGGACACCTTAAACATACAGAAACTGTAATGGTATTGATGAAAAGCAAAGGCTTAGTTTCTCCCAAAATGCAGGGGGTGTATTAGAAATTATTTAAACAATTAAAGGTTGATGCATAAAAGGATGATCAAGCAATTCAAGAAACTTCCAATCATCCAAATTACTCAATCATTCATTGTCATCAGTCAACAACATGCTGGACCACATTCAATACGTCAAAGTCACACAGATTATCTGTATGCCTAAAAGTTAATACAACAATAATATTTCATTCTCAAATATCACACAGACTTGGGTCTAAGGTGGAAGTGGAAGGCACATTCAGAATTAAAACTTCTCAATAACGTAAATATAAATCCATAATCATAGTACCTGAAATCTGTATGTCACCGATATACCCATTAAACGATGGGAGTAGTGCTACCTCCGCCGCTTCATCTAAACAACTGTTATTTCAAGTATATCAAATTTGGAACGAAACCAACATTAACCGATAAACACAATTAAACATAAGGCCTACTTAGGTAAACTTCAGACACTTCAAGAAGACGAAAATAAAGAGAATAAAGAAGCATAAATTTCTCTACAAACTAAAACTAGCTCGTATTCAACTAAAAATTTTGTTTCTGAAGAAACTACTACGAAATAACTTTTACAAATTAACAAATGCTCCGTTTAATCTTAACGTGTAAAAAAACACATCTCATCGGTTCTTCCCCGTTTTTTATTTATTTTTTTGTTCATCTAAACAAACCCATTTGATAACACTTAATTTATAGCATATAACATACTCTTGCAAATGCATTTCCCAGTAGAGTTGCTGCCAATCCGTTGGCGGAATCAGCTGAACGCGCTGCGGCCAGCGCCGGCGAAACAACCTCTGCCAAGCTGAATTCAGATTCCAATCCCTGAAACGAAACAACATTCCCATCACTAACAACACGACGCAATTCACTTACAGAACGCAAGTTATCCTACGAACCCCGCGCGTTTCCTCTTGTTGGTTGAGTGGTCTAGCGAAAAACCATCCTCGTCGAACGGCCTGTTCCGGCAACAACAGAAAATGGAAAATGGTTAGAACAGAAAGAGAAGAAGGTTTGAAGGTGGAATGATAGAGTGAGGGAGGGTACAGGTGGTGTTGGAATATGCGGAGAGCGAAAGGGGGCAAGCGCGTGATTAAGGTGTTGAGTAAGTGAGAAGGAAGATGGTAGATGGAAGGAAGAAGAAGATCATCGAATGGTCGGAGAAGTTGTTGCGTCAGAGCGTCCATGCAGAGACTAATCAGAGACGGAGCCTCCTCCGCCATTTTGCCCTCACTGCCCAACCACACAACAACAATTCTACTTCACCTCTGCACCAACTTCAAATAGACAAAGGTAATGGAAAGAGGATTTCTTCATGCACCCCATGTTTTCTTCCAACCGCATACCGATACACGCAGTGAAATGACTTAGTAATCCCTTATTAAAACTTTGCACTTGCATGATGACTTTCGAATAACGTAAAATTTAAAATATAAATTTATATTACAGATTACACAATTTTATATTATAAATTATATAATTCTAAATATAATGGGCTGTAACTTAGTTATGATATTATGTTACTCACTTATATATTATGAATTGGTTTTATCTTTAGTCGATGTGGAACTTCTCCGTCACGCTGAGATATATTCACGCCGAACCAGTTTTTGTGGAGTTGAGTTAGACTTAAGGTCCACTTCTAAGAGTAATTTTAATTTATGGGATTGAAAAATTCATGAGCCATTTCTAAAAGACCTGATATAGAAATATAATTATGAATTCCAAATTATATAATATGAAAATATATCATATAGATAATTTAAACTTTTCTCACAGCATACAGGTGTAAGAAGACATTAGCGAGGTGGAAAGAAATGAGCCAAGAATTTGTTTATTATAATAGCCCAAGAGGATTACTTTTAGCACTTCTCTCTCTTCTAATTGCACCCCTTCAATTTCCTTATTTTAGCCATCAGTGTAATTTTCTTATTCATAAATCAAGTTTCAAAATTATGTAAAAAATTACTTTCTGAAAATTAATTTTGGAAGTTGGTATGGATGGCTATTTGTGAGGCTTTGAAGTACTCATCATCATGCACACTGTGTTGTAAAAACTTAATTTATTGGTGAAACTAAAAGCATAGTAATGTAAACAATCATAACTGTAATTTTGTTTAAGAAAAAAATTATTGTTTAACAGATTGCATATATCGGTGGAGGGTTAGTGTGTATTCGTGTTAGTAGTTGTTGTTGCCCATGTCAACTAGTGAGTCACCATCACTAAACACAAACACCTTGATTCAGTTTATTATTACCTTAGAAGTCTTATTTTATATTCCTAAATATGTAAATTCAACTTTTCTAATCACCACTTAACTAATTTCTATATACTAATAGCAAATATAAATCGTGTTAGGAATTCTTAAAAATTAAACTTTAAATTTAATTTAATATTATAAATCAATTTTTAAGTTTAACTTTGCTTTTAATTATATATTATAAAATTGTCTTGATAGATCTCTTACACTAAAATATCTACATTTTAAATGTTAAGCGGTTAAACTAGATATTAGTGACGATATAATAACAAAAGTAAATTCAACAAATAGTAAATTTCGTTATAATAGACTTAAAATAATTCTAGTATCATCTTTAAAAAGTAAATTTTAAACTTAATTTTGTAAAATCAACTTAAAATATAAAATTTAAACTTACTTAAAAATAAAAAATTTCAAAAAATATTTTTTCATACAAATTTTAATTAACACCAACAATCTATTTCCAGCTACAATTTTTTCTCTTAATGTATTGTGACATCTGAATGAAATTCTTGTAGAAAAAAAAAATTATGTATGTTTGAATTGTCATTTTTTAGATTTCAATATTCTTGCTTAAGAAAACTAAATTGTAAGTGAACATATGTATAATATTTCACACTGAATTTTGTCCTTTTTTTTAATAAAGAATATAACTAAAGTTGGAGATCCCACTTTTGTGGTGAAGCTTCTAAAATAGATGATAATAATAATCTTTTCAAGTGTTTTGCAGAAGCAATGATATTCTATTTTCTTTTAAATACATAAAGGTAATATATATATATATATATATATATATATATATTTATTTATTTATTTTTTTTTTTTTTTTTTAATACAAATTATTCAATCCGAAATTATAATTACACCAAGAATATATTTACAATTTCTGAAAATATGAGTTGCAGGAAGAAATGATCGGGTGCAGGAAGAAATTCCCCTGGTATTATTATTCATCTAACTTGTCTACTGTGTACTAACTTAATTTTTCTCTGATTTGTGTTGGGCCGCTTTTCACTGCACCTCTCTTTTTTCTTCATACATTCCAATAAAATTTATGAGCCCAAAATTATAATAAAAAAACTAAAAATTATTTATGCACCTCCATTCTTTAATGCATTATTCTGAAAGATATTTTTCAATTTAAAAAATATTTTGAAATACATTAAAAAAATACTTTCTGAAATGTATAACGGATTTGAGCAACGTTTTGTTTACAAATTAGTAAAAGAAAATAAGTTCAAAATATACTATCAAAATAAATAAATAAACAACAACAAGAAATCAAAATCCTTTAAAGTTTTGTGAACGTCTTAATTAAGAAATTTCAATGTTAACCATAAAAATAACAAAAATACTTCAAATTAAATGTTCATAACTTAACTAACATAAGATTAGCATGAGAAAATGATTGATTAGATGAAACCATTTTCGTGATAACTTAGCATGCTCATAGTTCATCCTCATTGTCTTTAATGACTATCAATAATAGTTACTGGTAATAATTTTTTCTATAAAACTTATTTTTAATAATAAAACTCATAATATATTTCATAGCTATTAAAATTACTTTATACAATTTAATTCAAAACAAAAGCAGCAAAAAATTGACAGAAAAAGATTCAATTGAATTTGACATTTCCTAATAAGTTTGTTGAAGGATGATTTGTGATTGAATGAAAGTTTGAACTGTCATGAACTCATGCTATAAGAGTGATTAAACATTTAGCAAAAGCTTTATTCTTTGTGGAGTCTTTGAAGTAATTTGCATGTGAATGAAACTCAAAATGGTTGGGGACACAGAGGGGTGTTTGTGCTTAACATCTTGTGATGCCTTAGATTCCATGGAGACACTGAAGCTACAAGTCCTTAAAATGAACAAAAGAAAAAAGCTTTTATATCAGTATGACTCAGAGGCATCTTTGTATTTTTTTTCTCTTTTTCAATTTGACAGTGAAATGACCCGCAAGAAAGAAACCTTAGTCCCTTTCAAGAATCATGCTTACTCTGTGGGTTTTTCCGTAGTTTTAGGATCTCAAGAATGGCCACAAGTTGATTATTCTACATAGGCATGCCATGCTGATCATATTAAAAGCTTATCTTGTGTGTGTTGAATGCAGTGTAATAGATAAAGCTGTGTCACGGGTTTTCTGGGTTGTACAAGCTTCAATTTTGAAGCAGAAGATGCCACATTTTTGGCTTCTAGTCTTGTTAGAATTTTCATATAACAACACAACACCTGCTATTGGCTGCCATCACCGAATATTCTCTTCCTTTTTTCTCACTTTTCTTCCGTGTTGACAAAGGCCTCTTGCTACCCTTTTACATTTTGAAAATATTTGTCCTTTTGTGATTTTTGTTTCAGACTCAGCTGTTCTGTGACTATTACCTGGCTCTTATCATATGCACGCACCCCAGAATCTTTTTTTTTTTTTTTTTTTTTTTTTTCTTTCTTTGCCTTCCACGAGTGAAAAATAATACAAGTTGACCATGTCTATCTCCTCATTACTATCATTATTTTTGAAACAGTGTTTTGAAATTTGCCAACTTTTGTTGAATTTGACACCAATATGTGATTTTTTGAATTCATTTCAGTTGTTGACTTTAATTGGTTCACATTTTATCATTTGGAATGAAATATCATATTTTTCCAGAGAGTAACGGTTTTGTTTATTTGGAAAAACTTCTGCTTTGATCTGTTTGATCCTGAATTACCCCCTTTTTTTCCAGAATATGACAAGAGATTAAAACAGTGAAAGAGATAGAGGAAATAGTTACTTCAATTTTTGACCTGTTTCATGGACCACATGCTTTTCTTAGTAAACTGCATGAGTTGTAGGGCTATAGGAGAATCTTACTAAGATATAGCTAAAAGAAAATATATATATTGGAAACCGAGTACACAGTTATATAATACTGCGAATAAAACAATTAACAATTCTCATTTCACATATTTTGAAAATGTGTACGTACAGAATGAACGGTAACATCCCTCGAAATTTGCAGACAGAATCTGTTATATTATAGTTTGAGCACAAAATATAATACAGAAGAGAGTGGTTGAATTAGGATTTCACTAATGAGAAGATTGTAGACAACTATTACGCCAAAAGGGAATGTTGATTAGACAGTGTGATTACTGTATGTTGTTTATTGTAACTTACTGTTATTATATCGCATCAGTCATCATAAAAAGGTGGGTATCAATTCTTTTGGAACAGGCAAATCAGTTTGGCTTTGTTCTGTGATTTTTGGAAATTATAACTGATTAGGTCAGGAAAAACCATTATTGTTAGCATGTCCAAGAGTTATGTTGTGACTCGTGATCCATTCCATAGTGATTTAATGGGAGCCAGAAGATCATTGGAAGGGGGAGACAGGAAATAGAGGATTGATCTGTTTGGGGTTATGGTGGGTCCTTGTTCCCCATACAGGTTCTACACCATAGGCCCACACCTGTACTAGCTCAAACAGACTGTGACAAAATTACGTAACTCCATATACGATCTTCATCATTCACTACTCAAAACCGAGTGTGGATTACTAATTTATTCTACTGTCAGACTCACTTATTGCAATGTGAATTGTTACAGTGTAGCAGTCTACTTTTGATGCTTCTTTCCTCCTGCAGCCTTTTCAGGGTAGCCATTTGCAGAATCTTAATTTCCTTTTCTGGGTTAGAGTTTGGGACGGTGGCAACTTTAGAAGCCACGCTAATAGACTTCTTCTGAAGTGTTTCAATTATTGAACAATCTTGTGAAACGTCTTGAACTTGAACCAATTGCACGATCTTTTATGACATGTGCAATTCCTTATATTCTTTCTTTGTGCAGTGGAATAGGTGATTAATTTATTACAGTTTCAGTGGTGTGAAATAGCAGCAAGTTGAAATAATTTTGCAGTAGCATTTAATAAAATTAGGTAAGTAGGGCCGTGTGTTGATAATCGAATACAACAATAATAGAGTTACAATATTAAAAAAAGCGAAGCCAAAGCGAAAAAGCCATGTCAGGGTTTCAAGGATTCAGGCCCTGCCAGTCAAATCAACTACCGCATCCTCCACAAGTTCTTCCAGCAACTTCCCCTCTACTTCCTTCACCAAAATATCCATCTCTAATGCCATAAGCTCAACCCACCCTTTCCCCACAACCTCTTTTCTGACAACACTCTCTACCCCCAGGCTGTTACTGTCCCCACAATCTCCCCAAACAGACCTCATAGCACCAGATATTAACTCCTTCATCTGGGCCACAACAAGGTCTACCAAAGGGTGAGCTGCACCCTCTGGGACTTGGAATCTGCTGTGGCTCCCACTCCATAACCTACCCATCAAGTAATTATCTGATCCATAACCAGTAATTTCTATCAGTGAAAAATTAACACAATCGAATACAAGCTTCTGGTTAGATCTCCTCTGCCTTCGCTTCGCCTCATGGAGTTGCTGAGGCTCCTTCTCATTCAGATTGGCATAATTCTCCCTCAATGACGGATCCAATGGGCTTTCGAGGGAATGCCATCTAGAGTAAAACGAGTCAGACTGCACTTGATCATCAATTCCAGCAGCTGATAGTAGTTTCTCCACAAACACAAGCCAGTCTTGATCCTCTACCTTGGTGTCTAAGGAGCCCAACGAGGGCTTTAATGGGTATGGACTTGCCACCTCTACACAAGAATCATCCCATGAGAGGGTCCGAGCTATTGATTCTATAGGTGGTGATTTGTCAATTAAATTAGACTTCAGAGGGCCCCGTGATCCTACAAAGAAATTCGAAGTCAGATAATAATACAGTAAAGACAATCCAATATGAACTTCTTGAAATAGTGAGAATAGAGAGAAAGAACTAGGCAGTACCCAGGTGACCACCCTTCCCATAGCCCAAGGACTCGTTAGCACCATTGTCATCTTCAAATGGAGGCTCTAAAACTGATATTGGACTCGGCTGACCCTGGTTTTCACTTGAAATCCAAGGCACCACGGGCTTTGACAGTGTCAATCCAGACTGAAAACAAACATGAGGAATTCAGTTTACAATTCCATAATCTGCAATAACAAGAAATGATAGAGGTTTTGTGTGAACTTCTACATATGCTGGCAGAAAAAAGCTAGTTCTGTTATTTATCAAATAGCTATAAGGACTCAAAGGCAGGTGAAGATTTCATTTGTTCCACCATTTCAGCATTAGAGGGAATCCTAAACAATTGGTCAAGCATATAGACTATGCTTAAATAGAACCTGCCATGTCACCACACCAAGCAGCTTCCAACACATACATATGTTTCAAGTGACTAGTTTCATTAGATAGGTAGAGAAGGCACGAGCTGGAATTAAAAGACGGTTTTTATTAAGTTACTTAGCAAGATATTGGTATAGAAAAAAAAAAAAAAAAATGGAAAACTGCAGTACAACCCAACCACATGCTTCACAATAAGAATCAATATATATTCAATACTGTTTTTCCTCTTTTTGTTGTTGTCTTCCTTCCTTTGCAAAGGGGGAGAGAAGTAAGGGACTGAGAGTTGGTGGAAAATTTATAAAACATTGATAAGTTACCTTAAGCCAATAGACAGAAAGAAAATGCGTAGAATGCACGTTAAAAAAATAGATCATAATATACGCAAAAATAGAAGCTATTACCTCCAGAGGTATAGCGCCTTGTCCATTAGAGATAGAATCTGAGAACATTTTGCCTGATGATTCATACGGTGCTGTAAGAGAACACTCTCCAATGGATCCACTATTGAAGCTTTGAGACACATCATCCCTAAGGGCACCAGATGAACTTAATGGAGAATCTGATGCTCCAATGAGTGTAGATTGGGGTTCATTTTTGGATTGAGATAGACAAGATTTTTCCCTGGTTGGTTTCTTGCTCCTCGAGAAGAAGAAACTGGTAACTTTCCCTTTAAATGATGATTTCATACTCTTTGACTTTGTCAGCTCCCCAGACACGTGTATTTTGCCAGCATCATTATCACAAACTTCAACGCTGAGACCATTATCAAAGACAGTGGAAGATGTTGGAACAGATTTTGACCTAGAGAGGCTTCTAGGAGAACCATCCATACATGTTTCAGCATTAAAATTTCGACTACAAGAAACAGATTCATTTGGTTCCTGTTCTTTATGAATACCCTCAAGCTCGGATATTTCAGATTTCTTTATATCCGAAAGAGCAAGCATCTCACCTAAGGTAGAGCTTCTGCGCATGTGCCTTTGCTCTTGAAGGCCTTTACTTGATGCCATCATGGCCCATCTTTCAGAAAGCCGTTTCTTGGCCTCTCTGCATACCGACGACTCAGGAGAACAGGATGCACGGCTGAAGGATGATGAAGAAAAAGGACTGCCACAGCGATTGATGTAATCCCAAGAATGCCTTGGAGATGGTGACATAACTTCCAAATCACTGAAGTTCCCTGCATTACACTCATGATCCGATTTGTTGAATGAACTCTCATCACCAGTATAGCCATTTGAAAACACTGAAGAATAGAATGTTTCATCTCTTTGATTGCTCCTCATATCTTCATGCAATTGCTGTGTAATCTCACTATCTACTTTTCTTGATTCAAGTACATCATCATCTTCAGGTTCCTGGTAAAAATTCCCACTTGGCAAATTTCGGGGCGACAACATTGTCGGAGAAACCACTGCCTTAATCTCATGTGCCTTCCCAGGGCTGGGCTTCAATACCACTATACGAGTAGGTTGTACTGGAAACTCATCCACTTTCTGACTGGGAGGAGTGTATCCGGGACTGTATCTCTCCCATGCAGCACCAACATTTGCCGGTTTCCTAATCTGCTTGTCATTTTTCTTCCCCTTACCAACAGATTTTTCGTTGTCAACCACCTTTGAAGGCTTAAGAACAGTAATGCGCTTAGTCTCTGCTACTGGAGTGGACTGAAGCTCATAAAGATTTTGAGAATCCAATAACCTGATTAACAGATCATTATTTGAACTCAAAACTTCCAAGGCATCATCAAACTCCTTGGACTGGCGTAGTCTCTCATCTGTGGACAGACGTTTGGCTTCCATAAATTTCTGACGAATGAGAGCCATTTTCTTCCCATTAACATCTTCAGTCCACTTTTCTCTCTCCTGTGTCTTGTCTCTTACATTGCCTGTTCTTTGTGATTGCAGCCATATGTCATAAATATCCTTGTAAGCAATCTGTTCTGTGTTCAAATGAACTTCATGAAGCATTTCCTTGTCCATATATCTATCATCCATCTGCCAGTGTTTGAATGGTGTCCCTGAATGATCACACATATGTTGAGAATAATCTCCTCTATGGCTTCTCTCCACAGATAAATTAGGATCTCCCCGTGGGAGGGCTTCAAGCCCCATCAATTTTGCAACTACATTTGGTGGTGGGTTGTGCTTTGAAACAACTTCTTTGGACATTTCTTGGTCTATGAGCATCTTAATAGGTGTTCCATTTATTTTCTTATTTGACAAAGCTCTCATTGAGTCAGAAACAATCTGCAAAGTCCGTGAAAATGGAATACATAGATAAATAAAAACAAGTACAGAAAGCATATTATAAATTGAAAAGATGAAGAACATTCCATATGACATTGCAATTAATTTGGATTTCAGTTAGCTTGAATGAATAAAAAAAATTCATGCCTCCAACATTACCAGCTTATCCTCTATCTGATCACCCAAAGTAGGACTTGCGATCCTTGCAACATCTGATTGACTTCTTGAAAGGGATGATGCTGCAATTTAGGTATAATTTAATGAGACTGAGATTTGATCAATAAAGAAGTTGTAACTAAAATCATTCCAGTCAGATTGACAATAAAGAAAAGCACTTGACAATTTAGAGAAACCTCCAGCTGGGTTTCATTATGTCCAAGAATATATAAAACCGGACAGATCACTAAGAGAGATATGTTTATCTGAAATTCGATCAACAAAAACCCAAAGACAATCAAGCTCCAAATAAAAACTACCAAGCACACAGGGAATTATAGTCAACCCTGCACTCTACCAAACCCCAAAACTAACAAGAAATTGACAAAAAGCAAGTTTAAGATAACCATTAGAGACAATTCCAAACAGAGAGTCAACATGGCAAAACAGCAGATCATCCAGAAAATCCTCTACCAAGCAACGCGGGGATTTTAGGGGTTAAAAAAGAAAACAACCCATGGCTAAGTGAACAAACAAAAAGAGATCACACAGATAGAGAAATAGAGGGATCACCCTCGCGGTGAGGCCTGTCCGTGAGTAACTTGTTTCCATTGACACCCCCAGTTAAATCAAAGAGGTTCACCATTCTTCCCAAGCATCCTGGAAAAGGTTTCTCAACATTGTGAACCTTCCTGTTCTGCGCCCCATTCATTTCAACAGCTGCACATACAAATCACCTAGATCTGTAAGCTGAAGAACACTGAAACACAATATCACATAAAGAGTAAACACACACATCATGAAAAAAGACAACCAAATGCATCAAAGTAGAATAAGATGCAATCAACAGAAAATCACAAGATCCAAACACTAATGCCAAAGAATTTCGGGGTACCCCTAAAACAACTAGAACAAGTGCTAGAGAAGTGATGAGTGTGAACTTCAAGTGATTTTCAATAAATATCCATAAATAGAAACATGCGCGAAAGAGAAGGTGAGTTGAGAACACAGACAAGACTTTCCCGAAACACAATAGCCAGTATTGTTCAAACACGATAGCGAATTCACATGAAAAATTAAATCACCTAATGCGTCAGCAGCAGAATAAAACAAAAAATTGTTAAAACAGAACACACACTCCACTCGACATAGCGATGATAGGTCTATATTAACAGTAATTGCTCCCGAAAACGCAAAAGAGAAGGTAGTTCCTCTTCCCGAATCCCAAACAGCAAAAAAGAGAGAAATGATGAAAGCGGAATCTCGGTCGGGGTAATTGAAAAGCTGCTAGAAAAGCAAATCTGGAAAGAAAAACGCAGAGGAATCGAGAACAGCTAGATCAAGGGAACGCCGAAAGGGGAAGAAAGTGGCTGGATAGCGCAGAAAAGTTGAGAGAGAACGGACCTGGCGAGCGATGACCGGCGACGGTGGCATTCCCGGCGGAGACAGCGGTGGAAGCGACGGCGAGAGAAAGTGAAAGAGAGCAGTGGCTTTGGTGAGTGGAGTGTTGTGGTTTAGGTATGCGCGTCGTTCACCGACTCTCTTTGTCGGACTTCAAAGCCTTTCTTCTGAACTACGATTCCTAATATATCATTTTTGGATTACGAGTAACACGCAGAATAATAATCACATCCCTCTTCCTCCCCTTAACTTAATTAATTAACATTAATTATTAATAACAAAATAATCGATTTCAATTCTCCTTTTCATTTTTAAATTCCTTTTATGGAGTACAGAGGAAGATTCATTCTTACGGAAGTATTTTTTCAGGAAAACTCCACTTAACTAACTAAACGTCAGCTTCTTATATTACTCACCCTACATTTAAGATTTTACTTTTATCCATATTTCTTTCTACTATCCATATTTTCAACAATTATACACTATATCCATCACAAGAGTTTTCTTTTTACTTAAAAAATAATATACTTTTGTAATTTAAAAAATTACTAAAGTTTGAGTCTAAACTATTTATAGTTAAGAAAAAACGCATTTTTAGATGCTTCGGTTTCAAGTAAATTTTAGTTAGTTTTCTTAAGAACTTTTTAGTGATCAAATTATAAAGTTGGTTAAATTATATGTTCCAGAGAGTTCACAATGTTCATAGGTTTAGAAATCTAATTATTTTTCTATTTGATATGATGGGTTTTTCTATATCAAGAACATTCAAAACTTTATATACGATGTTTTAATATCAAGTTTCAACATATTTTCAATTTCATAAAATCAGGTTGGTAATCATCTTTATATTATAATCTAGGTATATTGTATTTGAATTATTGTTTGCAATTGTAAATCTAATTTAATTTTAAAAAACAAGTTGGTTATATTTACTTATGTATTATTATTTAGTTATAATTTTAGATAATTTAAAATATTCAATTATACATGAAGAAAAGTTGATAACAAACAATATATTATTATAAGAAAATTGAATTTTAAATCTAACTGATATATAATTTGATAATGTAAATTTTGTATTTATAAATATAAATATATATATATATATATATATATATATATATATAGTTTTTGTCAGGTGTATTATGATTTTTTTATTGTGTGAATTTATTCATATTTTTTGTTTTGATTAGGTTACTCTGGACTGTGACATGCATGGTTGTTCTGGTAGGATTTTCTCCATTAGGTTCATATTTGGTTGTTGTGTATATGATTAGGTTTCATTTTTGTTGTTGCATGATTGTGCCATGTTATCATCCACAGCTTAACTAAAACCTTTGCCCTACAAACTGATGCATTGTCCAAAATAAAGGCAAGTCAGTAATTTTACATGGAGTCTTAAAATTAATAACTTCAATTCAATAGAGAATAGAGACAAATTTTACACATAAAAGCTCTTTTGAACGAAAATCACTTTTAATAATTAACATGTCAATTTCCAGACATACTTTTAAGAAATAGAAATCAATTTTAAGATCTTAAATAGTTACATTTTCTAATGGTAAAGTTAATTATTAAATTTTTAAAATTAATGTAAGGATTACTAAAAAAATTAAAACAAAAATCGATAATATTCACTGTAAAAATGCTTCATTTTCTTTATTTTACAAATTTGATCGTATTGTGATTGTTTGGAGATCCTATTAAAACTCCACGATAAAGATGATATTATGCAAATATTTTGCTCTATCAGAAAGTTAAGCAAAGAAATTGATTATTGCTTCCACGAAAAACAAATTCAACTGATTAAGGCTATATATTTTCTTATAATTAACTTAATATTCGACCTATATACAAATTTGTTTTTTAAAAAAAAAAGAAGAAAAGTATTCATCGTCCCACCCAATACCATAAGTAGTTTTAACCAGCACATCAAACGACAAGTCCTTACACAAAAATGTCATACTTAATTAAAGGTAAATTGATCTTATTAGTTGTGGATTAACATATTTGTGTTCAACTTTTTTATTTGTTATAAAGTTATGATAATTTCTACAAATGAATGATTAAGGATGCATTTTTATTTTTATTTTTATTTTAAAAAGGCACATTTTGTAACAAAATACAAAACGTAGGTTTTTGGTATTTAAGAAAATCCATGGAAATAAGTTTTAACTGTTAGTAATTTTGGGTCATGCATATATATAATACATAATAATTAAATGTGTTAGGACCATTATTTATAAAGTCAACTAATAAAGTGATCTGACTAAATTAAAGATTTGCTAAAGGCATATGTCATGAAAATAAATATTGTGTAGAGATCAGTTAGTAATTTTTAATTTGATGAGGGGTCAAATTAGAAATACTAAAGCTTAACTAATTCAGTTTATAAATGGTCGTGGTCCCCTTCTAAGAGCACACACAGAGTCATAACGTACTTTTCCGGTTCCTTTCTCCCTATCCCCATCAAGAGAGAAACCCAAAAGGAAATAAAGGTGTTCTACAGGAGGAAGATCAATATATCATTAGTACTCTACTCCAATATTATCGTTATGGCCAATTCAGGTACGTTTCCGTTTACTTTTTTACAGCATGATTATCAGTATGGGATATTGTTTATGATTGATTGTTAGAATCAATAATAGGATCTGCGTTTATGCTAACATTAATATACTTATGAGTTAATTTTAGGTTATTTCAATAAATTCATTAAAAGTAACTTTTGATAAAATATTAGTGTTAGACGGTTAGACGAAAGGCAAAAAGGAAGCGAAAAACTTTCATTGTAAATTGATCATCTTAGAAATGTAACAAAAAACTATTTAAATAATGTAATGTGAACTAAGTTCAATTGTAACATCAGAGTTCAACTAACTCTTAGACAATAAACGAAAACTGAATGTTGCAGTTGAGCATTTGTGAAAATGTCTCATAATTATTGTTGAGGTAGGTAAGTAAAGCAGACTCAGAAGCACCACATTCAAATGTTGTCTCATGAAAGGACAACCTATGTTAATGTTGTTCACTTGAAATTGGATTGATTCAAGAACAACAATTTCAAATGGGCAAAGGAATTGTTGTAGCTACAACAACTCAATGGAGAGTTACAGTGGTAGTTTTTTTTTTCTCCTATTTATTAATTAGGTCTTGGTGACCAGTATTCTTATTAAAAGTTTTTATTACAGACACATCAAGAAGTATTAAAAAATGTTTTGTATAATTTTTCTGAGTTTTAAAAATATTTACTTTTAATTTTGTTAACGATATCCTAATTAATTTTTACCTTTTTTATTTATGGGCAATAAGAGAATAGTAAAGGTATGCACTAAATATCAGACTTATGGATGAGGCAACAACTACCCTAACCAAAGTTTACCTAAACACCAGTAAGGAAAAAAAAATAAACCAAATAAACAAAAAAAAAAGAATAATGGTAATATTAATTGTTTGTTTGGTAAAAGAGAAAATGAAGAATGATGAATGATGAATGATGAAAAATAAAAGCAATGGAAATTTAAATTATGAAAAAGGATGTACTAAAGATAATGTTAACTAAGTGACATTTGTATTTTTCCACTACAAGTGATAATTCATTTTCTTAATCAAACTTATAAAGTTCTAACAGGAAAATTATTTAAATATAAATCCAATTTTATTACAAATTAATATATTTTAGTTATAAATTTTATTTTAAATATTAAAAGATAATTTAAACTATAATATAAGATTACTTTTAACTGTTAAATTTTTCTTTAAAAATAGCTTAGGTGAAATTATCACTAGAGCAAATTTGTAAAATAAGGTTTCAAAACTATATCAATTGCCATGATATAAAAATATTTTTGCATTACTTGTGAATAGATACCAATATAAAAAGTGAGACAAATAAAAGAGCTCGGTATGTTTTAAAAATAGAAAATCAAATTAAAACAAAAAGTGAAGTTGTCGGGGAACACATTTTTTTTATCTTTATTTTAATCTCAAATAATTTTCCATTGAAAATTGCTCAGTTCAGTTTTTTTATGAGGCTTTCAAAATTTTGTTATATATATTTATGTTAAAAAAAATGTATCTATACTTTTTTAAATATTTTTTATGTTATTTTTTAATTAAAAATTATATTTTTCAAGAATAAAAATAATATTATTTAATCAAATATGTAACTGCGTATTTTTTTATTCGAAATTAACTAAAAAGTTTCTTATTTACAAATATTTCATATATATATATATATATATATATTAAAATAATTTATTTTAATATACTAAAAATATGAATATACAGTGGAGAAATGTGAGTTTTCGCTAATAAGTTAAAATAATTTTAATCTGTGTAAAAAGGTACCTTCTTACTTAATAAAAATAAGTCATTTCCAGTAATTTATTAGAGCAACTTTGAATATTACTTACAAGTTATGACATAATAATGCTTCATTAACATATCATTTAAAAGGTTTTACTAATAATATTAAATATAAAATATACGATTTGTCAAACTTTTCCGATAGTGTGATAATAAATAAGGAACAAACTGCCCCAAAACAAAAATATAGTTGCCACCTCACAATAAAATAAACACTGAATCATCTCATCTCAATCACAGCATTTGGGATTAATATACTCAAAATACAGATATTACATCAGTCATGCCACAAACACTTAACATAAAAAATAAAATTGTTCAACTAAAATAATAAATAAATAAAATTATATATATAAAAAAAAAGTTTAGTCAGAATCTACAGTATTCAGTCCAATTATGATTATTGAATGTCTGATTTTGATTATTAAAAAGAATAGAAAAATGAAGATAATTTATTATGCCATAATAGCTGGAGCCTATGTGGACCGGGAATGTTTCGAACAAAAAATGAATATTTTGACAATTTGAGTTATAATAATAATGATAATAAACCACAATACACATTTTAAATTTACAACTATATAACTTTTTTAACAAGTTTTACTTTTTCAATAATTCTCTTAATCCACATAATACTATTTTTTTTTTCATTTTCTAGCCTTATTCCTTACTTCGGATAATTTATAAAATTGACTCTCCTACGTTCTCTTTTGGTCTCACTCTATTCTCTCCCTTTAGTTGATAATTTCAAATTTATTCAATCTTAAATTTAAATATTTTAAATATAAACAAGACACGTCAAAATAATTAAATATGTATTACCAAAATTTAAAATTGATATATGCATTAATATATAAATAATAAAATCATATCAATAATTAACTTTAACTCAATAAAATAAAATAAAATGATAAATATTTATGTTCTTATACCAAAAATACTAAGCGGATTATCGTTGTTTGATAAATATCTTTTATTTTCAAAATCACCAAGGTATCAGTATTCACTTCCTAAGGAGTTTATTACTTATATAAATGTTTTATTAAATTTTCATTTAGACGAATTATTTTACTTTAGTTTTTAACTAAACGAAGAACTAAATAAAATATGATAAAATGTTGAGAAAAAAAAAAGTAAAGAAGAAATATTCCTAAAAGGTAATTAATTATTTAAGGTATAATTAGTTGTATAGTACCCAATTTGGTGTTGGAGTTTCTAATTGGTACCCGGTTTAAAAAAGTGTCAATTACATACCCAAATTAGTTTAAGTGCACCAATTGAGTCCATTTAAGTTGACGCCGTTAGAAAGGTTAACGTTGACTGATACTGGTTGGTCTGTGAATTAAATTTGGAACACGTGGAGATTAATTTTTAATGACGTGGAAAGCTGGGGAAGAAAATTAAATATGTCTTGTAATGAAAAATTTAAACAATAAAAGAACGAAAATTAAAAAAAAAATGGCGACAAAGTTAAAAAAGAAATCGCAGAAGCATGTGATAAAAACGTGAAATTGGGGAAAGGTGACGCATGGGAGACGAGCTGATGGAGGATTCTTCGCGAAGTGGTGGAGAAATTGAAGGCGACTTTGGAACACTGAAGTGGAGACTTGAGAGCGACTTGCGGGCCATTGATAACAAAAGGTTGGTATTGTATTTTTCTCTGATTTAGTGATTAGGGTTTTGATGTTAGGGTTGATTTTTGTGAAGTTGGGGATATTGGAGAACAGGTTGTTGTTGAGTGCGAGGATGGAGTGACTAATGAAGATGTTTGTGTTGGGGATGGTGAAGAGGAGTTGGCTGATAAGGAGAATGATGTGGGTAATGAAGAAGTTTGTGTTGGGGATGGTGAGGAGGCCTTGGCTGATAAGGTGAATACAAAAGTAATTGCACCCTTTAAATACATCATTGCCACCACTCCGCTGCTTACAAAATAAAAACAAAAACACACAAAACGAGAGGAAGAACAAACTGAATTAGGGCACAACAAACTGTCCGGATATTGATGAAGAAGAAACTGGATTAGGGCAGAACAAAGGAGAAGAAGAAGATAATGAAAAATGAGGGCCAATCTTCTTTAAATATAAATACCATGTGGAACACTGTACAATTATAATTTCAACCAGTCATCTGTTATTATTTGACACGTATCCCTTCTGCACTGCCACCTCATCACTTCCTAAACGCCGTTTGGGAACATTTAACTGTGTGGACTCAATTGGTGCACTTAAACTAATTTGGGTACGCAATTGACATTTTTTTTAAATCGGGTACCAATTAGAAACTCCAGCACCAAACTGGGTACTATACGACTAATTATATCATTATTTAAATAGGATAGTATTATTGAAATATCAAAGCACATAGATAGAATAGCACATGTGTTTTAGTTATTATTGATAAATAATAATAGTAATATATTTTTAGTATTATAGTTGGTCATTGACGATTGTACTGAACAAATCACACCTAACGGCGAAGGTTGCTACCTCGTTACGAGGACGTGTAGATCCAGTCATGAAAAAGATGCTTCGAAGAAATTTAATAATATATATATATATATATATATATATATATATAACAGCAATTATATTCATTTACACTGTTTTTTTTTGTGAAAATTCGTAATATTATTTATTATTTTGACACTTACCACGTTAATTATCTAACGAAACTAACAAACTAACACTTTACGTTGTCTATGATTAAGGATAAAGATTTCAGTATTTTACGCAACATCAATTCAATTTTCATTATTATTATTTATTATAGGGTTAAATATGTTTTTGGTCTTTTAACTTTCAGTGAATTTTGGAATTAGTCTATTTTAAAATTTTGGACCAATTTAGTCATTCATCTTTCGAAATACGTGAATTTAGTCATTTTAATTAAATTTTGTTAGATTTATTTGATGTTTCGTACGCATTTTAGGATTATATTTAAGTTGTTTATATTGTTTAACACATTTTTGCTTTAATGTTAAGTTAAATACTACTGTAAAACGCGCTTAAAATGTCAAATAAACTTAACAAAATTTTATTAAAATGACTAAATTCATGTATTTCAAAAGATGAAAGACTAAATTGGTTCAAAGTTTCAAAATAGACTAATTTCAAAATTTACTGAAAATTAAAGAAAAAAAACAAATTTAACCCTTTATTATAATCCCTACTTGACACCTCAGTAAGATAAAAGAAAAAGAAAAGAAGAATAAATTTGACAAGTGATAAAGTTTGATAAAAAAAATAACAAGAAACAGACCAATTTTTTTTTTAAACTTTAGTTTTACTTTTAGTAAATTATATTTTAATCCCCTATTTTGTTTTTATCAACTCCTATCTGAATAAGAAAAGTACTTTTGTGAGAATTACCGACATAGTGTTTTCCTTTGTGTGACAAATATTAGTTTCCTGTATTTATGTACATACAGTAAGCACATAACACACATCACTAAGATAGTGTACTTTTTTTATCACCAAACTCAACTTCATTTTTTATTTTCATTTATCTCCATTGTCATATGTAAAACTTCACATTAAAGAAACTGTACTCTTCTTGTTTTTCTTCACCGATACGTTGTATTTTTTGCAAGTTTATTGAACTATTGGCGAGAAGTTAGAACTAGCTTGAACCTAATATTTGATTTTTTTACTTATTGTTTATTCTTTTGTACATGATTTCCTTTTTGGTATTTATACATTTTGTTTTATCCAACTTAGTGGGAATGACTATGATCTGATATACTCAAAGAAATTGATAATACGAGAGAAAAGTTAAAAGTTTTTGTAAGAAAATTGATAATTTGAAAGTTGTTGTAAGAATTTTGATATATTGTATGTCTATTACTATGAGATTTTTTTTTGAATAATAATAAATTTTAATAATAAAAAATATGTCTAAATATATATTTTTCAATAGAGATTTTTTTTTATAACCAAAATTTTGATATATAATATTAGTGACCAATTTATATATTAATTTATAATAAAAAATATTTTAATTATCAATTTAGATTTTTATTATAACTTTTTTTTCATAATTTAAATAATTGTAGTTATAAATAATTTTTAATTTATAAATTAGTATCTAAATTTATTATTATAATGATTAATAATTTATAATCATTAAAATTGATCGTTATTTAATATTTTTTTAATAATAAAAAATATATTAAAATATTAATATTAGTGTATACGAAATCTTTGCTTAACACATTTTTAATATAAAAAAAATCATGTTAAGCAATGCGATGCATATAGATTAACACTTTTCACAAATATTATCTTTTTTATATAGACTAGTGGGCACATATGTGCTTGTGTTCACTTTTTTTAATTTAAAAAATATATAAATATTTTTAAATTTTATTATAAATATTTATTTTTTAATTTTGTGTATAATTTTTTTATTAAAGCTATCTATTTTAGTTTAAAAATGATTAATTTCAAAGAAAAATTAAATGAATAAATCAATTAAAATTAACAAAATAATTACTTAAAAAGTAAAAATAGTAAAACAATTTCTTTAATTTAAAAAAAACAATTATTTATCAGAGAGTAAAATCCAAAAACAATAATGTAGACAATAAAATGAAGTATCCCTTTATATATAGATGTAGATAATATTTTTATGGTGTGAATCCATATTTAAATTTTTATCAAATACACATGTTAATAAAAGATAATAAATTAACTTCATGGAGTGAAAATTAATATATATATATATATAATATTTTTTTATAATATATGTAATTTAATATTTAGGAAGTGAAAACAAATAATATGTGAATAAATTTTACAAAATATATATATATATATTATTTTTAATTATTTTTAACGTAATAATTATTTTGAATAAATGTTTTATTAATATTAAAAATACATGAAAACCTTCAATTATAAATTAATTTAAAATTCAATACAAAATATTATGAATTTCAAATTTATTAAAATTGTATATATTTCAAATTTGGAACTAAACATTAATAGTAATAGTGGTTCGATATTATTAGCAAATATCACTGGAGCAATAAAATTCATTAAGATAAATTTAAGATAAATTTCATATAACTCTAATATTATTTTAAAATGTAAATTTTAAACTTAACTCAATTATACTTAATCAACGAAATTTACATTTATTTCTATATTGTAAATTCATTTTCTTTTTAGTAAGAATCTCAACAAGTAATTAATTAATAGTTAAATTATGAAATTAGTTAAAATATTAGTCACTATGTTTACATTCATAGGATAATATTTAAAAATATTACGTGAAATTATTATAGTAGGAAGAAGTACATAATAAACAAACAAGACAAAATAGAAGGTTATAAACACCTAATTGAATATCAAATAAATATAAATAGACAACTAAAATAGGGCAGCCTACTTTAAAAACCTCTCATCTTTTTTACATGGATATTTGAAGAACAAATTTTCACTATTTATTTATTATTTACTACTCAGTATTCCAATATGGTTCTTGCTCATATGATATTTATTTTCGTACAAAATATGCGAGCTTTATTTTATAAACCACCCCTTCATGTCGAAACTTATTTCTTTCTTAAATTTTTGTATACATTAAGAATTTCAAACTAATATAATAAAAAATTACAATATATATATATATATATATATATTGTGCTTTAAACTTTTTTCTCTCTATAAGTTATGGAAATTATACTATGTCATCTAACATTTAGAATTGTAGCATTAACTCACATTAATTATCAAAAACTCCTGCTCATATGAAAAATAGTTGTTCTTCAAATCCCTATCTAACAGCACCAAAATTAAATGACGATATCATTATAGGAAATGATGTCTTAGTTGAAGGTAATTCTGTATTGTATTAAAATAGTAATTTCTTATGACTAAAACCAAATTCAATAATAGTTTCTCTCATGATAAAAGCAACATATACTATTTGTAATTCTCTTCTAAAAGTAAAAATATAAAAATCGATGAACATATCATTGACTACTCCCAGTAATATATAAGGGTTAAGTATTTTTGTATTCCTTGAACTTTGGCCAAAAATTAAAATTTGTCCATATCAAAATTTTGATAAATTTTGGTGTCTAAACTTTAAAAATGAATGAATATAGTCATTTTAATTCAATTACGTTGACTTTTTTCAACATGTGGAATGTGTTTCATGTTAATATTGGAGTTGTTTACACTGTTTGATACATTATCGATTCAATATTTACTGAAAAATGCGTTCGAAACCTAAACAAAAGTTAACAAAATTGGGTTAAAATGACTATATTCATTATTTTTAAAGTTTATGATCAAATTTATCAAAGTTTCGACTGGGGACGAATTTCAATTTTGGATCAAAGTTAAGGGAATAAAAACATACTTGACCCATATAGTAAAAATCATTAAAGAAAGTTAAAGTCTTGTCCAAAATTAATATAATTAACAACTAACTTCAAATGTTGATAAACATAAATTTCTTGTATATATAGGGTTAAATATGTTTTAATCCTTGACTTTTAGTAAATTTTGGAATTAGTCAATTTCGAAATTTTTGACAAATTTAGTCATTCATCTTTCGAAATACGTGGATTTAGTCTTTTAATCAAATTTTGTTATGTTTATTTGATGTTTTATACGCATTTCAAGATTATATTTGAAATGTTTATATTGTTTGACACATTTTTGCTTTAATATTAAGTCAAATACTATTATAAAACGCACTTGAAATGTCAAATAAACTTAATAAAATTTCATTATAATAACTAAATTCACGTATTTCGAAAGATAAATGATTAAATTGATTCAAAGTTTTAAAATAGACTAATTTCAAAATTCACCGAAAATTAAAGGATAAAAATATATTTAATCCGTATTTATATATATATATATATATATATATATATATATATATATATATATATATATATAAAAATAAGTTAAGCAACTCCCACGTTGTGATTGAAGCGTGAAGTTGAAATTGGATGAGTTGGTAATAGTTATTGTGAAAGAAATTGCAGGGTAGTTAAAATGTGAAGAAGAATAGTATATGAGTTCGCATGGTAGCCACCTACCGCCAACTACTTTCACCTTTTTCATCACTATAATGAGGTCGACTACGTCATTCTTTTTTTCTTCACTCTTCTATCACTGTAAAACCTTAACACAAAGGAAAAAAACAGAGCAACAACTATATTAATTTCAGTCGACAATTTTAATAATACAACAAAGCTTTCTGCCTAAAAACTTTCCTCTGCCAAACTTTTTCATCATGCCAATCATTGTTTTTGTAAAGGACTAAGTCCATCGTATAAAATTATGCAAATGTTTTCGATGATACAGTTTATAGTAAATTACAATTTATACTTAATAGAGACACCGATACAAATTTTGCATGTCATTGAAATATTAAATTGTAATTAAGGTTCATTTCTTAATATAGAAATATAATGTCAGAGTTTATCTATATAATCTTTATAGGGTTACTTGTTATTTAATCTCCTATAAAAGTATAGTTTTATATTAAATGTTTAATTCTTAACTCGAAGGGTATATGTATATCTTAAATCAATTAAAAATAAAATAAAATTGTAATATGTGATATAAACTAGTTGATTTGGAAATATTATCTTATTAGACTTAAAATTTATTTTTTAATATAGAAAAAATCCAACCACATGATATTTGATTTCAATACCTATTGGAGGAGCTAAGTTCTTTCTTAAATTATCTTAATTAATTATGTTACAATCTACGGTACAACAAAATCTCTATTAATTAATTTTAGTAACAAAAAATAATTAGTCACTATACTAACCAATTTAGATATCAATTTATAAAACTAAAAATCATGAATTAATTAAATAGTTACTATTATAAATAAAAAATATAATTTGTCTGTAAATTGATATCTAAAATTTGCTATCAAAGTTTTAGTTAACAAAGAAATTAGTTTATAAATTGGTCACTAATTAATTAGAGGTCAATTTAGAAACTAATTTATTTGGTAACAAAATCATCAATAGCTAATTATAATTTTTTATTTACAATAATAACTATTTTTGTAACCAATAGTTTTTAGTTTTATAAATTGATTTATAAATTGGTCATAAATTATTTGTTCTAAATAAGAGTGGTTATCATATAAAGATTTTCTTGTAATATTATTTCTAACTGCATAACTCCATGTTTTTTAATTACATGGTCGAGTAATATGGAAATAGAACAATGATGTATTGTCTAGAGATGGCAAATAAACTCGTCCCCGTGGGTATTGCCCGAACCCGTCCCCGTTTTGACGGGGAATCCCCGCATTGACTGGGTATGGGTATGGGGAATCCCCGACTTTTTCAATTGGGTATGGGGATGGGTATGGGGATGTACATATCCCCGCCATATTACCCGTCCCCGTTTAAATTATTAAAATATTCCTAATTAATTAAATA